>Ga0256843_1000157_pt1 | contig 60386 bp, 60 predicted proteins | sample AlvinellametaG_FD_191572 | JGI IMG/M metagenome (GOLD analysis project Ga0256843, IMG submission 191572) | Pompeii worm associated microbial communities from hydrothermal vent at the East Pacific Rise, Pacific Ocean - Alvinella | ecosystem: Host-associated > Annelida > Integument > Unclassified ...
TGAACTTGATTTAGGACTTGATACTCCTAAAGAAGACAATGAAATTGAACTTGATTTAGGACTTGATACTCCTAAAGAAGACAATGAAATTGAACTTGATTTAGGACTTGATTCTCCTAAAGAAGACAATAAAGTTGAACTTGATTTAGGACTTGATTCTCCTAAAGAAGACAATAAAGTTGAACTTGATTTAGGACTTGATTCTCCTAAAGAAGATAATGAAATTGAACTTGATTTAGGACTTGATTCTCCTAAAGAAGACAATAAAGTTGAACTTGATTTAGGACTTGATACTCCTAAAGAAGACAATGAAATTGAACTTGATTTAGGACTTGATACTCCTAAAGAAGATAATAAAGTTGAACTTGATTTAGGACTTGATACTCCTAAAGAAGACAATGAAATTGAACTTGATTTAGGACTTGATACTCCTAAAGAAGATAATAAAGTTGAATCTAATAATTTTATAATTTCTCAACAAATAGAACAAGACCTTTTACAAGCTTCTCAAGAACTAGGAATAAACAATACAACCATTAAAGAATTTTTTGAAGATTTTAAACAACAACTATTAAAAGAAAAAAAGAACTTTTTTGATGCTATTGAAAATCTTGATTATGATTCGTTACATAAAATTTCTCATAAATTAAAAGGTGTAGCTTTAAATTTAAGATTAAACAATTTCGCCAATATTTTAAAACAAATTGATCAGTTAGCAAAAGAAAAAAATAATATAGATAAGATTAAAAACCTTATAAATAGTATATACGATATAATTCATAATAACACTAATAATACAAAATCACTTACCATAGAAAAAGAGATAAATGGCGAAGAAAAAACTATACTTTTAAAAGCTATTATAGATTTTTTAGATGAAATTAAAAACAATGATATAAAAACTATTAAGAAGGAAATTTTAAATGCCTATAATATAATTCCTATCAAAGAATTTAAAGAAATAGAAGATATAGATTCTTTAAATGATATAAATAATTTTATTCAATCGCTAAAAGAAAATATTAAAAAGGAATTGGAATGAAAAAACTATTTGTTATAATAGCTATATTATTTTCTTATTCTTTAGGGAGTAATTATAGTGAAGGATTTAAACTATATAAACAAGCAAAAAAAGAGTTTAGAAAAGGAAATAAAAATAAAGCACAAACTTTATTTTTAAAAGCAAAAGAAAAGTTTGAAATAAATAAACATAGTGCACAATCTATCGCAAAATTAGCTGAATTATACTGCAATGGATGGGGAGTTGAAAAAGATACTATCAAAGCAAAAGATTATTTAAATCAAGCAAAAAAATTGGGCCTATCATTTATTTCAAATAGATGTTTAAAAAATATACAATAAAGGAGAATCGATGAAAAACTTAAATTTGCAATCACTTTTTAGAATTGGAGGGTTTATCCCTTTGGTTATATTATTAACTATTTCTTCAATATTTTTCTATGTTAACTATACAAAATATAAAGAAGCTGAATCTTTAAATAAAAAAATGGAGTTAACAAAAGCTTTAGATGAAATTGTTGCTAGTATTGGTAGAGAAAGAGGAAAAAGTGGTATCTATTTTGCTTCAAAAGGACAATATCCAAACTCACAAAAAGAAGTAGAACAAAAAAGACAAGAGACAGATAAAAAAATTCAATCTTTAAAAACACTTTTAGCTAAATACCCAGAATTAAATACTCCTGATTTACAAAATATTTTAATTTATTTAAATAGAATCAATTCTGTTAGAAATCAAATAGATAATTTTAAATTGGATTTTAAAAAATGGTTTGCTGATTATTATGCATATATGGATGAATTAATATATAAATATGAAGCAAAACTATTTAAAATAAATAACACTAATGGTTTACTATCTTTTACTGCTATCACTCCATCTATAGAAAAGCTATTAATGGCTAAACAAAATATAAGAAAAGCTATCGAAAATTGGGGAAGACAAAGAGGATATTTATCTTATATTACAACAAAAAATGAGCCTATTCCTGAAGAAGATTATAAAGCTGTGTTTTTTAAATGGTATTTTAACAATGATTCTTTACCTATATCTATTTTAGAAAACAGTTATCCAGAAATAGCTCCAATTTTTAATTCTATTTCTTATAAACAACATTTAACAAACTATTTAAATATGTTACATGATGCACAAAAAGTAGCAAATATTTATTCAGAACTTGCAGAATTTGATGGATATCCAATGGATTCAAATGAAGTTTTTAAAACTTTCACATTAAGAATTAATGATGTTATCAATATAAATAATATTTTGTCTAAAAAAGTAAATATTGAAGTAGAAAATGTATCTAAAAATGCTTTAAATATGTTAATCATATCTAGTATTTTAATGTTATTATCAATTATTTTATTTATTGTTTATATAATTATTGAAAAAAGTATTAAAAGAAATTTCGTAGGATTGAATGAACTAGTAGAAAAATTACTTCCTTTAGCAAACGAAGGTAATGAAATTATTATTGAAAAGCCAAAAAATGCTGCAGAAGCATATAAAGTTATTGATAAAGCAATTGAAAATGCAGTAGAATTAAGTAAAAAAGCTGAAGAAGCTGCTAAAGCAAAATCTTTATTCTTAGCAAATATGTCTCATGAAATCAGAACTCCTTTAAATGGTATTTTAGGTTTTCTTGAATTATTAAAAACAACAAAATTAGATGAAGAACAATTTGAATACATAAATACAATTACAACTAGTGCAAATTCTTTACTCGAAATTATAAATAATATTTTAGATATTTCTAAAATTGAATCAAATAAAATTGAACTTGAACTTATTCCATTTAAACCTTTAAATGAATTTGAAGATACAATAGAAATATTTGGCGCAAGAGCTGCAGATAAAGGAATAGATTTAGTTTCATATATAGATCCAAGTATTCCTGAAAATATCAAAGGTGATGTATTAAAAATTAAAGAAGTTTTAACAAATCTTTTAAGTAATGCTATTAAATTTACACATGAAGGATATATTTCTCTAAAAATCAAAAAAACAGACTTTAATGCAAACAAAGTAAAATTATATTTTGAAGTAGAAGATACAGGTATAGGTGTAAGTGAAGAACAAAAAGATAGAATCTTTGAAGCTTTTTCACAAGCTGATATTTCAGTTACCAGAAAATATGGTGGAACAGGGCTAGGACTTGCAATCTCTGGAAAATATATTGAACTAATGGGTGGAAAAATCCAAATTGAGAGTGAATTAAACAAAGGAACTAAATTTTTCTTTGAATTAGAGTTTGATGTTTTAGAACCAAAAGAAAGTTTAACACCTAATTCATTTGATCAATTAAAATTAGCTCTTTTAGATAGTGAAAATGAAAATATTAAGCTAAATTATCTAAAAGAATATTTAAAATATGCTCATACACAAAACTTATATTTTAATACATTAGATGAGTTAAAAGAGCTTGTTAAAAATGAATCAATAAATGCAGTTATATTCGTTTATGAATTATTACCAGATACAGAAATTATCGATTATTTAGAAAGTGTAAATATAAAATATACTATTGTATCTAGCCTTAAAAACAAACAAAACATAGATACTTTACATTATAAACCTATATTTACTATTTGGGATCCTATGAATCCACATAAAGTTTACTCTATGCTTGAAGAGATTGATACTTCAAGACTAAATACTTATAAAAAAGTTATAGATACAATTAGCACAAAAGAAGAAAGTGAGCAATTTGACTTAAAAGTATTAGTAGCAGAAGATAATCCTATAAATCAAAAACTAATCAAAATCACTCTTGAACAAATGGGAATCAAAGTTATTTTAGCAAATAATGGATTAGAAGCATTTAATAAATATAGTATAAATCCTGATAATTATGATTTGATTTTTATGGATATACAAATGCCTGTAATGGATGGTATCGAAGCTACTCACGAAATTCTTGATTTTGAAGAGGAAGAAGAAATAAAACATACACCAATTATAGCATTAACAGCAAATGCTCTAAAAGGTGATAGAGAAAGATTTTTAAGTGAAGGAATGGATGAATATTTAACAAAACCTATAAACAAAGAGGCTTTAAATAATATTATAAAAAAATTCTCTCAAGATAAAATAAAAAAAGAACTTTTAGAAGAAAAAGTTGATGTAAATGACAATAAAAATGAAAATGAAATTGAAATCGAGATTGAAACAAAAAAACAAACACCTAATGATACTTTAGAAATTGATTTGTCATTAGAAACACCTATCAAACAAAAAGACACAAATGTAATCATAGCTAGAAAAAATAGCTTAGAAAAAAATATTCTATCTAACTATTTAGAAAATTTTGGATATAATAATATCTCTTATATAGATTCAATCAAAGAGTTAGGTTCAAAACTTGATAAAGAAAAAGAAAATCTATTATTTATAGATTCAGACTTTGTAAAAGATGCTGATATTGAGACTATAGCAAAAACTATAAAAGAACAATTAAATAAACTTAATATTCAAATACAAATAATAGCAATTGATGCTACTAAAACATCTATTGATAATGTAGATAAAGTATTAAACAATATAAATAAACAAACATTATTAGAAATTTTATAAAAAGGTTAAAGAATGTCAAAAATACTTGTAGTTGATGATGATATGATAAATAGAAAACTATTAAATGTATTACTAAAAAAAAGTGGTTATACTGATATAATAGAAGCAGAAAATGGTAAAGAGGCTTTAGCTATTATTCAAGCTGAGCCTATTGATATGGTTTTGTTAGATATAATTATGCCTGAAATGAATGGGATAGATTTACTTAAAATCCTAAAAAAAGATGAAAAATTAAAAAACATCCCTGTTGCTATTTTGACAACAGATGATACAAAAAAAACAGAAGCTTTAAAAATCGGTGCTTGTAATGTATTAATAAAACCTATAAAAGAACCAGATTTAAAAGCAATTTTATCTCAAAACTTATAATATCCATTTTGGATATTATCTAAATTCTACTTTTACTATATCCGATATTTTCGGGTATTTTCCTATTATTTCTACTTTATAACTAGTTATATATTTGTTATCTGCAACTTTATAAATTTTATCTATTTTAAAATTACTAGCTTTTTCATTTATATATATTTTTTTATATTTTATAGAATCTATTTTATCTATAGGAATAAAAAGAGAAATTTTTACTTTATTTATATCCATTGTTGTAGCTATTGGAGCAGCAACATTTACATAATCCCCTTTATTTACATTTATTGAATATATATAATTATTAAAAGAAATATTTTTTTTAGATATAGTATCTTTTAGTTTATCAATTTGTGCTTTCATATTTAAAATAGTATTTTTTGTTTGATTTAATGCTATTAAACTATTTTGATAATCAAAAAATTTATTATCCTTTTCTATTTGTGATTTTGTTTTTAATCTTTTATATACATCATAAATTCTTTTTTTTCTTTTAAGTATCTCCTCTTGTGATTTTTTTATAGCTTCAAAATTTTTAATCTGATTTTTCAGATTTATTAAATCTATTCTATTTTGATAATCATCAATTCTTATAACTATCCCTTTATACTCTGTAGATTCTGCAGTTTTATTTACTTCTATCACCTTACCACTAACATCAGCTTTTATATTATATACTTGGTATGGTTCAACCTTTCCATAATAAGCAAATAATAAACTACTTGATATTAAACTTATACAAATTTTTTTCATTATTTAATATTCCTTTTTAATTTTATTTTCAGTTTAAAATTATATTTTTCTTCATCTATTTTATCAAAACTATATTCTATTTGAGCTAATTTAGCTATTCCATAAAATTGTATACCTTTAAAAGAATTATCTCTTAAAAGCTCTTTATATTTTCTTTTAATCTCTTTTTTATCTAATAAAGAGATATTTTCTAACTCTTTTTGAATATTTATTTTATCTTTTGAGTGTATTATTTGTTTAGTTTCTATAATGTATTCTTGTTTATATTTTATGAGTTTTATATAACCTATAGGATTTATTTCTTTAGAATAAGATATCATATTTTGAATAATCTCTATTAAAATAGATGATAATTTCCAAATAATATTTTTATCTTTTATACTGTTTTCTATAATATCTAGATTATATGATATCATAGATTGAGACAATACTCCATTATATTCTAAAATTATCTCTATTTCACTTTTTTTACCTATCTCAAATCCCACTACAGTAATATCATCATTTCTATCTTCTTTACCTTGATATTCTAATAAAACTGACTTAAATATTTCTAATTGTTTAGACATTTTAAGCTCTTTATTTTCTTGAATAACTTTAATAAATCTTTTTTTACCAAAAGGAAACCCTTTTTTACCTCCATTTTGATCTAAATAACCATCTGTTGTAATATAAAACTTCATTCCTTCTTTTACATTAAGAGTTATTTCTTTATATTTATGATCTATATCACAATTTTTATATCCTACCGAATATCTATCCCCTTTTATTATTTTAACCTCATCATCTTCTATATAAAATAGAGGAACCTGAGCTCCTGCAAATCTTAAAATTTGCTCTCTTTTGTTATAATAAACTATCCCACCATCAAAACCTGCATTATTAAGACTAGATTCACTATCTTGTTTCAATAATTTTTTTATGGTTTTATTAAAATAAGACAATATCCAAGCTGGAGAAACTTCCATAGTTTTATCTTCTTTTATTTTTGCTACTATTTCCCTCTCTATAGCCTTAACTGTCATAGTAACAAATGCTCCAGGAACCCCATGTCCAGTACAATCAATCACCATCAATACACATTCATTTTCATTTCTTAATTCATCAAATAAATATATATCTCCACCTACAATATCCTTTGGCTCCCATAAAATGAAATTATCTTTAAAATATTTATCAATTTCTGCTTTTTCTGGTAATAATGCATTTTGAAGTAAAGAAGCAAATTTTATACTTTCTTGAATATGTTTATGCATTTGTTGTAATTCTCTTGTTCTTTCTTCAACTTTTTGCTCTAAGCTTTTATTTAGTTCTTCAAATCTTTTTTTATCTGTTATATCATAATTTATAGCAAAATAACCACAGTGTCCACCATTAACTTCACATTTTTTACTAATTATTGTATAAGTATATAAAATCTCTTTATTTTTAAGGGGAAATTTCCATTCATCTATATATAAGCTGTTTTTTTCTATATTTTTTTCTATAAATTTTATATTTATATCATTATTTATTACACTATTTATATTTTTATGTATTAGATCATTTTTAGAATAATTTGTCCTTTTTAAAAAAGCACTTGAAACATTTATAATGTTACCATCCAAATTCATCTCAATTATTAAAACATGCTCATCTACAATTTCTAATAAATTTGTTATTTCTCTATGTAGTTGTGCACTAACTTTTATACCCTCATTTGCAAACTTTGCTATTTCACCAAACTCATCTTCTCTATCTATTTTTATCGGCTTTATAGGTATTTTAGGATTTGATAAAAAATTAAAAAATCTACCTAATCCTTCTTTAATCTCTTTTAAAGGTTTATTTACATAAATATATAAAATTAAAACAATAATAAAAGTTAAAAATAATCCCCCAATAAATAAATAAATATTTTGTTTATGAGTTGTATGTTTTATTATATTTTTTGTCTCTTGAAATTTTTTTTCTATTATTTGAATATTTTTTTGTTTATCTTTTTCTATTTTATCTATAACATGTTTTAAATTATAATAAACCTTCATAACTCCTAATTTACTATTATCATAAAAAAAAGTTGTTTCTATAAAAGGTAATTTTTTAATATTTTCTGGTAAATTTGCAAATTTTATATGATTTTTGTCTTTATAAGCAGATAAAAACACACTATTTGTAGTACTATCTACAATATAAACTCCCTCTATCGTCTCTCTTTCTAAAAATTTTTTAATAGTCTCTTTTGCTGTATCAATATCAACATTAAACAAAGCCTTATAAATAGCTCCTTTAATAGAACCAACTAATGCATTGATTGTATCCTTTTCTTGTAATAAATCTTTTTGTTTTTGTTTTTCTATCAAAGAAAGAACATATTTTTCTTGAGACTGAGAAAGATTATTCATTATTTCTAATTGATTTTTTAACATAAACTGTCCACCAATTAGTAAAATAATACTTTGCAATACAATTATAATAGCTGCTGTTTTAAATACTATACTTTTAATAGTCATTTGTTTATACCAAACCTAAAATAATATAACATGATATCCTCCTCTAACTAAACCCTTATTTAAATAATATCAAAAATATTTTAAATATCAAACTTTGTACTATCACCCTTTAAAAAAGCTTGAACTATTTCATTTTGAGAATTTTGAAACTCTTTTGGTGGAGCAAACTCAATAATTTCTCCATTATAAAGCATTCCTATATAATCAGCTATTTTAAAACTCTCTTTTAAATCATGACTAATCACAATAGAAGTAACTCCTAATTGCTTTTGTAATTTCATAGTCATCTGTGAAATCAAATCACTAATAATAGGATCAAGTCCACTTGTTGGTTCATCATAAAGTATAATCTTTGGCTCAAGTACAATAGCTCTTGCTGTAGCTGCTCTTTTTCTCATACCACCACTAAGCTCATGAGGATAAAGTTTTGCTACCCTATCACTATCAAATCCAACCATATCAAGTTTTTCATAAACTTTTCTTTCTATCTCTTTTTCAGTTAAATTAGTATGCTCCCTTAGAGGAAATGCTACATTATCATATACACTCATACTATCAAACATAGCACCTTCTTGAAATAAAAAGCCTATTTTTTTTCTTGTTTCAAAAAGCTCTTTTTTTGTACATTTTGATACATCTACTCCATCTACTATAATCTCTCCACTATCTGGTTTTAATAATCCTACAATATGTTTAATAATAGTAGATTTACCTTGCCCAGAAAGACCAAGTATTACAGTAGTACTCCCTTTTGGTACTTCTAAATTCACATCTTTTAAAACTACCTTTTCACCAAAAGATTTTCTTAAATGTTTTATTTTTATCATTTTATCTCCTCATAATGAAGCTCTATTCCTCTATCAGTTGTTATAAACCCTTTTATTATTAGCTTACCATTATGCACCATATTGTGATGTTTTTTACAAAGAGGTATTAGGTTATATTTATGATTTTGAATAAACTCCCCTTTTGTCTTTGATTTTTCTTTTATATGATGTACATCATCAGCTACTTTACCACAAATAGCACACGTAGTAACAAAAAGATTTTTATTATATTTTGAAGTTTTTTGTTTTGTTAAAAGTTCAAGTTCATTATAATCATTTGTGATTTTTTTTCTGATTTTATTTGCTATTTCTAAAAACTCCTCATCCATATATAAACTTTTAGCAAATTCAAGTCCATATACACTATCTCCACTTCCATCTTGAAGCTTTCTATTATAGATAAGTTTTTCACCATCAAAATATACTTCTAAATGTTTTGCTACCACATTTTTAAGTTCTTTTATCTCATCTAAATTCATAAGTTGATGTAAATGAGTAGCAAATATAAAATTTGTTTGTAATTTTGCTAATTTTATAACTGCACTTGCTACTATTGATAAAGCTGATATTGTCTCAGTTCCATGAGAAATTTCATCTCCTAGTATTAAAGAGTTATTTGTAGCTCTTTTGAATATATTTTTAAGCTCCATCATCTCTACTGCAAAAGTAGAAAGCCCTTTTTGTAAATTATCTTTTGATATGATCCTTGTGAAAATTGAATCATATAATTTAAACTGCATTTTATCACAAGGTACAAAAAATCCAGCTTGAGCTAAAATCACAGCAATTCCTACACTTTTCATTAAACTACTTTTTCCACTACTATTTATTCCATATAAAAGCATCCCATCATATTCATTAAAATCTATATCATTTGGAATATAAATTCCATTTTCTTGATTTATTTCTATTAATGGATGGCGAAGAGCTTTTATTTTTAATTTTTTATCCCAAAGTTGTGGCTTTGAATAATTATATTTTAATGCTACTTTTGCACTACTTAAAGCTATATCAATTTCTGCTATCTTATGAGATAATTCAGATAAAAAAGTATAATTTTTTTCAAATTCTTTAAGTTTATCTAAAAAAAGTTCACTTGTTAATGCTACGATTTTTCCATTTAACACCATTATTTCATCACTAATTTCATCAATAATACTACCACTTATTTTTACACTATTTGTAAGAGTTTTTATATTAAAATCTTTAAAAAAATAATTATTATTATCAATCTCTATAAAAGTTTCATTAAATTTATCTTTTATTAGATTAAACCTTGTTTTTGTAAGGTTTAAATAATGCCCTTCTTTATCCAATACATTTATGCTTACTTTTAGATTTCCTTCAAATAAAGATTCTATCTTTTGAGCTATTTTTTGAAGATTTGATTGTAATACTTTTACCCTTTCTTCATAAGAATCTAAAATTTTATTATATCCAGTTTTAAAAATAGATTCTTTTATATCATTAAACATTACTTTAGCTGATCTTTCTAAATCAAAACTATTTTCTATATCATGTATAAACTCTTCTATATTTATAGTGTCCTTATTTAATTTTATATATATTTTTTTAGCTGATTTTAAAGATGAATAAAGATAATTTATCTCAAAAGGATGTAATTTTTGAAGTTTTATTTTTCTATCAAGTCGTTCCAAATCATATATTTCATTTAAATCAAAATGATGCCCTTCTTTTATCATAAAATCGATAGCTTTATACCTTTTTTTAAGCTCTTTTTCCTCTTTTATAGGATTAAAAAGTCTCTGCTTAATAAGTCTTTTGCCCATAGGAGTTACTGTTTTATCTATAAGCTTTAATACTTCTTTTAGATCTAACTGTTCTATTGGATTATTTCCAAAATATAAATACTTATCATTTTCAATAACTTTTGGAAATGATATTTTTTGAATTACTTTATAATTATGAGCTATTACAAACTCTAGTAAAATTGCTAAACTCTCTGTTGCTAAAGGAAGTGTTTCTAAATTTAAAGCTTCTATTGGAGTAAGTAAAGTTTGAAGGTTATAAACTTTTTTTAATAATTCATTTTGATAAGTTATTTTTATCCTATCTTTTGAATAAATCAGATTTATATTTTTTAGTTCTAAATATTTTACCACTTCATCACAATCCACACTTTTATCAAGTGTTAAAATAAACTCTTTAGATTTATATATTTGAATAAGTTTAAAAAGCTCGTCCAAAGCAAATGTTTTATCTTCATTCGTAGAATATGCTTCAAAAATATTCACTTTTCCTGTGGTAATATCTACATTTGAATACCCTATATGATAAATATCTTTTATTTTTTCTACTATAATACTTACGACGAAATTTTCATGTGTTTTTACATAATCAAAATTTACCCCTGGTGAAATTATATCACTTATATATCTTGTAACTTTTGGAGGTAATCCTTTTTGTTTAATTACAATAATTGTATATTTTTCTTCATCTATAAGCTTTTGAAGATATCTATCTATAGCATGATTTGGAAAACCTGCCATAAGAGGGTTTTTTATATTTATTTCAGTAATTGATTTATTTTTTCTAGTTAGTTGAATATTTAAAAGCTCAGCAATCTCTTTTGCTTTTCCAATCCCTTCATATTCATAAACTTCAAAAAAAGTTCCTATCTCCATTAAAACTAAAGGATTAGGATATTTACTTTCAAAATATTTAACTAAATCAAAATATATTTCAGTTAATAGTTTATTTGAATTTAATATTTTATTAACCATTTTTACTCTTATAATATTCCTCTAAAAGTTCATAACTTTCTTTCATTTTCATAAACTTTTTATTATAGATTTTTTTTATAAGTTCTGGTTTATTCGCATGCAAATCAGGATGATATTTTTTTGCAAGTCTTTTATATTCTTTTTTCACTATATCAAATTCATATATACTATTTACACCAAATAAATCTAAAGCATTTCTTATTTTAGCTAAATATTCTTTTATACTTCCTTCTACAGAATAATTTCTATGTGAAAATTTAAATTCACTTTCATCCATATGAAACTCTACTTTATATCCCATAATAGAGTTTTTCTTACTCATCTCATAAACAATCTCTTTTGAATTCTCATTAAATGAAACAATAATTTTATCATTATAAAGCTCTAATATATGAAATAAAAAAAGTCCTTTTATATAATTATATACAGACTTAATCTCTTTTGAGAATTCTATACTGAACTCTTTTGATGAGATCTTCTTTACATCTATTCTAATAACATCAGAAAAAGAAAGAGAATGCTTTTTTATTATAATTTTTACATTTTTCCTATAATTAAGTGCTATTCTTTTAGAGATAGTATCATCTTTATGCACTTTTCTATACATATTTATAAGTGTTTGAAGTAAAAGTTTATGTTTTTTTATATTTTCCTTATCAAAATATATAAAATATTCATTATCTTTTATCTCAAGCTTATTAAAAGAAAGACGAATAAATTCTATAAATCCTTTGATTTTAAATCTTGAATCAATAACAACATCAATGTTTTCGTTTATATTAATTTCAAAAATTTTATCCATTCTTCCTCGCTATTATTAAACTTGCAATTGGTGGAAATAATCTTTTATATTCCACTATTTTATAACCCTCTAAATTTTTTAATATATCCTCATCACGAATATTTTTTATCATTTTATCAAATTTTTTATAAGTTTCATATTCTCCTGTTATAATTCCCCCAATAATTGGTACAATTTTTGACATATAAAACATACTAAGCTTAAATAATATACTATCACTCTTTGTAAGCTCTACTATTGCAAAATATCCACCGTCTTTTAAATACTTATCAAGATTTTCTATCCCTTTTTGCATATTATCAAAATTTCTTACAGCCATAAAAGCAGTAATCAAATCTACTTTTTCTGGAATTTTTGCACTTTCAGCAAAATCTTCTATAAAAATAACATTTTTATCTTTCAATTTTTCTTTAGCTATTTTATTCATTTCACTACTTGGGTCCAAAAGATACATTTTATCAAAATCCATCGCCTTTGCCATATCACCCGTAGCACTTGCTACATCTAAAAGAGTTCCATTTTTTATATATTTTTTTATCTCTTTTACAAATATCTTCCTCCAAAATTCCTCTATTCCAAAAGAGACTACCTTTGTAGCAGTATCATATTTTTTTGCCAATTTTTCATATATTTCTACATTTTTCATACATTACCTTTAATTTAAAAAACTATTTTGCAAATATAGTTATATCTTCATCTATCTTAGTATAAATTGTATCAAATTCTTCATCTAATTTAAAATTTTCTCTATTTATAAATTTATTAGGATTTAGCATAAAAATTTTCCAATCTATTTTATCTTTTAAATGTTTATATAGATTTTCACCACCCTCTATCATTATAAATTTATACTTATCTAAAACATCTAAATTATCTCCTATATAAACTTGTCTATTTTTTACATTAAAAAGTGGAATTGTTTTATCAAAATTTTTATTTTTAGAATAGATCAAAATATCTGGTGCTTTACCATTTATCAGTCTTGAATCAAGTGTAGGTCTATCAGTCCTAATAGTCTCACCCCCTATTACGATTAAATCTAATTTATCTCTTACTTTATGCACCCACTTTAGAGATAATTTTTTAGTTATATATCCACCAGTATATACTCCATTTAAACTAAAAGCAAATTTAAAAAATATAAATCTCTTTTGCCACTTTATAAATGGCTCAATCAAATCATAACACCTTTTGTCATTTGCTACCTCTACTTCAATACCAGCACTTTTTAACATCTCTACCCCACCACTATGAGTAGAAATTGGATCAAGCCACCCTATTACTACTTTATTTGGTTTAAGTATAGTTAGTAAATTTGCACAAGATGGAGTCTTACCTATATGGCTACATGGCTCAAGAGTTACATACATTATAGAATTATTAAAAAAATTATTGTGATTTTGGATTAAATATTCATGAATTTCTTGTGAGGTTTGTAAGTCTGGAGTAGTATGAAAAGCTCTAAAAGCTTCCCATAACACTTCAACTTCTGCATGAGGATTTCCTGCTTTTTTGTGAGCATTTACAAAAATATGATTATTTATTATCAGTGTAGCTCCAACTGCAGGGTTTGGATAAGTTAGGAATTGATACTCCCAAGCTTTATCTAAAGCTAATTTAAAATAATCTATTTCCATTCAAAATATGTTCTTGCTTTCTTGATTTTATCTAAAGGAATAATTTTATTTTTTACATTTATTCTTTGTTTCTTTTCATCAAAATCTTGAAGTTTTCCTATAATTTTACTTCCATCATCAAGTTTTAGTTTTACAGTTTCACCTACAGACATTTTAAAATGTTCTGGTGTTTTAAGAGGTCTTTCGATTCCTGGAGAAGATACTTCTAAAAAGTATGCATCATCTGTATTGTATTCTACATCAAAAATAGGAGAAATAATTCTATTGATTTCAGCACACTCATCTAAATTTACACTTCCACCATCTTCTTTTTGAATAAAAATTCTATAATATTTATGTCCATCTTCTTCAGTATTTTCTATATCATAAAGTCTAAACCCATTATCCTCTACAATCTGTTTGATAATATCTCTCATTTTTTTCCTTTACAAATATAAATTGATATTAAAATAATAGTACTAATAATATTTTCAAACTCATCTTCTGGTATCTCTTTTATATTTTTATTACTCAATGTTGTATCAGCTAAAAGCAATAAAACCAATAAATTAACAATTTTTTCATCTTTGATTTCTTCTAAAAGATATTTTTTTATTTCTTCATTAGAATTAAAATGTGTTATATTTAAATGATACTTCAAAAAAATTAAATCAATTATATTAGATATAAACATTTTAAGCTCTTTTTGAAGCTCTGTAGTATCATTTTCTAAAATAGTATCAATTAGATTTATTACTTTATGATGTAAAAAAATCTCATTTCCTAAATCTAATGTATCAAAATAATTATGAATATAATTATAAAACTTCTTATAATCATCTTTTATCTCATCAAATTTTTCTTGGTTTTTATATGAAGAGACTAAATCTTCATATGTTGATAAAGATTTATCTATACAATTTAAAAGAACATAAAAAACTTCTCTTGCAAAAGAAAGATTATGTTTTTTTAAAAGTTCTACATATTCTTTCATTTTTTAATCTTTTCAAAAAGCTCTTCCATTTTATTTTCTTTTTCTAACAAGGTATCAAATGTATAAGTAAATTTAGGTACCTTATACCATCCTGTACTTTCTAAACAATATCTAGAAATCATTCCATTAGCTTTTTTTAAAAGTTTTAATGCTTCCTTTTGTTCTTCTTTAGTAAGAATAGATTTTTCAAGATATACTTTAGCATCACTTGCACCTTTAGAACATACAACATCTAATACCTGTAAAGAGTTTACTCTACTATCATTTAAAGTAGAAAGAGCTTCATTTAGCAATTCTACTAAAATAGACTCTTTTCTTTGAACTTTTATACTTTTTTCACTCATTTAAATTCAGCCTTTTTTTCTGATTTTTTATAAACTTCTAAAATATCATATTCTTTATAATCATTAAATCCTTCAAGCATAATACCACAATCATTACCCTTAGTAACTTCTTTAACATCATCTTTAAATCTTTTTAAAGATGAAATCTTACCATCATATATAACATCCTCTCCTCTAATTACTCTAGCATATGCATCAGAATATACAGTCCCATTCATAACCATACATCCAGCTACATTATCTCCAGATTTTGTAGGGAATATTGCTCTTACTTCTGCTTTTCCTACTACTTCTTCCACAATTTCAGGTGATAATAATTCTGATAATCTCTCTTTTACAAAATCAATTAATTCATAAATAATATCAAAAATTTTTACTTCTATTCCTACTTGTTTTGCTTTTCTTTTCGCCTCTGGTGTTTCTTTTACATTAAACCCTAAAATAATAGCTTTATTTTCACCAGCATCTGCTAAAACTACATCATTTTCAGTAATATCACCTATACTACTATCTAATACTTGAACTCTTACTTCATCATTTTTAAGTTCTTCTAATGAATATTTAATAGCTTCTGCACTTCCATGTGCATCAGCTTTGATAATAACTGGTAATTTTTTAATTTTTGCTTCAAGCATCATTTTTTGTAAATCTTCAATAGTAGCTTTTGTTGTTTTACTTCTTTCTTTTTCTATTAAATACTCTTTCCATTCTGTAGCATATTTTCTAGCTTCTTTATCATTTTTAACAGCTACTAAATAATCTCCAGCACTTGGTACTTCATTAAGTCCCACTATCTGAACTGGTTCACCTGGTTTAGCTTCTTTTACTTGTTTTCCAAGGTCATTGATTAAACTTCTCATTCTTCCATAAGTAGTTCCACATACTACACTATCACCTTTTTTAAGTGTTCCGTTTTGAATAATTACAGTAGCAACTGCTCCTCTTCCTTTTTGCAACTCACTCTCAATTACTACAGCTTTTGCATTTCTTTTTGGATTTGCTTTAAGTTCCATTATTTCAGCTTGAAGATTGATAGTTTCAAGTAATTCATCAATCCCTTCACCAGTTTTAGCTGAAATTTTTACAAACTCATGTTCACCACCCCAATCTGTTGGCATAATTCCAAATTCTGAAAGTTGAGTAGTTACCATATCTGGATTTGCATCAGGTTTATCCATTTTATTAATTGCTATAATAATAGGAACTCCTGCTTCTTGAGCATGTTTAATAGCTTCCCTTGTTTGAGGCATAACTCCATCATCTGCTGCTACTACAATAATAGCAATATCTGTAATATTTGCTCCTCTTTTTCTAATAGCACTAAATGCTGCATGCCCTGGTGTATCAAGAAAAGTGATTTTATGACCATCTTTTTCAACCATATAAGCACCAATATGCTGAGTAATTCCACCTGCTTCTTTTGCTGCTACTCTTGTATTTCTTATTTTATCTAAAAGAGATGTTTTACCATGATCTACATGCCCCATAATAGTTACAATAGGAGGTCTTGGCTGAAGATCTTTTTCGTCATCTATTATTTCATCATATTTACCTACATAATCAAACTCTTCTATAGGATTATAAAGTTTTACATTTACACCAAAATCTTCTGCAAGCATCTCTATATAATCAGCATTAATAAAATCGTTTTTATCAAGTTCTTCTCCATATTCTCTAAATTTATCAATTACTTCTTGAAGAGGTTTTCCAATTTTTTCAGCTAATTCATAAACTCTTGTTTCAGATTGAACAATAATTTCTCCTTGTTCTTTCTCCTTTTTAGCATATTTTTTCTTTTTATTATCTTCTTTAGTAATAGTTCTTTTTTTATTATTATTTGTTTTTCTTTTTGGTCTATTTTGAGCAGGTTTTTTTGGTTTTTCTTCTTCAAGTTCCATTTTTATATCTACAAATGAAAGGTCTAAAAGTTCTACTTGATTCTCTTCAATTGTATCAATTTCAGCAATTTCTCTATTTATCTGAAGTTCACTTCCTTTTTCTTTTGCACTAATTGGTTTTTTTGCTTTTTTTGGTTTTGGTGGTGTTGGAGCTTGTTTTTCTCTTTTTGGAGCTGATTTAGGCTCCTCTTTTTTTTCTTCAGTTTTAGGTGTTACTTTTGCTTTTCTGACAATTCTAATACCTGGTTTTCTAATAGAAGATGCTGATTTTTTTTCTTCTTTTTTAGGCTCTTCTTCTTTTTTTGGTTCTTCTTTTTTGATTTCATCTTTTTTTTCTAAAGTATCTTTTTTAGGATTTTGAATATACTCTGCTACTTTCATAGCTTCTTGAGGTGTAATTGAACTAGTTGCTGCTTTTACATTTTTAATACCTAATTCTTTACACACTTCAATTATCTCTTTTGAACTTTTTCCTAATTCTGTTGCTACTTCTTTAATTTTAATCTTCATAAAATTACATCTCCTTTATTTTACTTATTATTATTTTACTATTTGTTTTATCTATTTTACAAATTCTTTGTATAATTTTATCTAATTTTTTATCATTTATACAATCTTTACATATATAAAAACTTCTACCTATTCCAGAAAATGGAATAATTTTTTTATTTTTACATTGAAGTCTTAACATCTCAGACTGAGATAAACGATTTTTACACACTACACACATTCTAATTATCAACGAAATACCTTAACCCCAGAATTATCAAAATTTAATATTTTTACATTAAATTCTGGAAAATATGCTTTTAATGCACTATATACATTATACGCATCATCTCTATATACTAAATTAAAATATGTACTTCCACTTCCACTAAGAGTACTCATCAAAGCACCTTCTCTTAAAGCAATCTCTCTTACTTTAAAAAGCTCTGGTACTGCTTTCATTCTACCTTCTTGATGAATCTTATCTTCAACTATATTTCTAAGTAATTCAAACTTCTCACTAAAAAATGCGGCTGTTATCATCGATGCACTAGATATATTCGTTACAATATCCTTTAAACCATATTGATCTTTTAAAGTAGTACGAGATTGATTAGTTGAGATTGGTTTATTTGGAATAACAACCACAGCTTTTACAAGATTTGGAACAAATTTTTTAAGAAAATAAACTTTATTTTTTTTAAGTTTTGCTACACAAAACCCACCTAATGTCGCAGGTGTTATATTATCTGGATGATGCTCATAACTTAAAGCATAATTTAAAATTTTGTCTTTTTTATATGGAATTTCTGCCATTTCATAAGCTGCTGTAATAGCTGCTACTATTAAAGCGCTACTACTTCCAAGTCCTCTTGAAATTGGTATTTTATTATTAAAAACATAATGACAAGTTGGTATATGTCCTGTTAAGTTTTTATAAACTTCACTAAAAATATTTACAAACATATTGTTTGGTAAAGTTTTTAAATAACTTGCATTTTCTCCATAAATATCAATTTTTTCTACTTCACTAAACTTAATCTCTACTTCATTTCTCAAATTTAATGATATACCTAAGGTATCAAATCCTGGTCCTAAATTAGCACTTGTTGCTGGTGTTGATATTAACATTTTCGTCCTTACACTGCATTTAATATATAAATTGGGCTAATCTCTTCTAAAAAATCTGAATAAACTAATTTTTTAGGTAATTCAAATTCTTTAGATGGATTTGCTTCTTTTATTGTAATTGTATCATTTTCTTTTACAAAATATCTATTTCCAATCGCTTTTATTGGAGAATTTTGATTAAAATAAAAACCATCTTGGGCTAAAATATTTATATTTTTAGTAATTTGTAATGTTTTTAAGAAAATATAAGTAAGCTTTATAGCCATATAACTTCCAGGTCCATTAGCATAAATAATATTTTTTATGTTATATTTTTTCAATATTCCATCAAAAAATATAGGTAAAAAATCTGATGTCATTTTATCTGCTTTTATTTCTTCAAATAATTCACCATCTTTATAAAGACCGATTTTCAAAGGTTTTGACATCGGTATTATAACTATATCAATAAGCTGTTGCAATACTAAACTCTCCTATACTTTGAGAAACTTCTACTAATTCATAATTTTTAGAATCAGCGAAAATTGCTTTTGTTAGTAAATGATTTAAATGGTGTCCACTTGCAATTGCCTCATAACTTCCAATAAAGTTATATCCAAGTAATCTCATATCACCTATTGCATCTAAAATCTTATGTCTAACAAACTCATCATTATATCTTAAATTTTCATTTAATATTTTCTTATCATCTAATACAATTGCATTTTCCAAACTTCCACCCAATGCAAGTCCTTTACTTCTAAGATATTGAATCTCTTTTAAAAAACCAAAAGTTCTTGCTTTTGCTATCTCTTCAATATAAGCTTTAGTTGAAAAATCAAATTTTAAATATTGCCTTCCAATAGCTGGATGAGGGAAATTTATTTCAAAAGCATAAGAAGTAGTTTCACTTGGTGATACTTTAGCCATTTTTCCATCAAGCTCAATTACAATCTCCTCTTTTATCTTTAAAAATTTTTTATTTCTATTTTGAGAAACAATCCCTGCTTCTTTTAAAAGTAAACAAAAGCTTATAGCACTTCCATCCATGATAGGGATTTCATCATTATCTAAAACAATTCTTAGATTATCTATCCCAAAAGCAGTAATAGCACTCATTAAATGCTCAATAGTAGATACCACAACTCCTTCTTTTCCAAGAACTGTAGCCATCTGTGTATCTACTACATAATCTTTTGAAAGTGGTATAGATATCCCCTTATCACTTCTATAAAACACAATTCCCATATCTTCTTCCAATGGCTCCAGTCTTAATTTTACAGGTACCCCTTTATGAAGTCCAATTCCTACTACTTCTACTGCTTTTTTTATTGTTCTTTGTTTCATTAAATTTCCTTTATACCCTCTTTTGAAATAAAAGATAATTTTTTAATTTCTGGTAATTCTTCGCTATTGAATATAATCGTCCCTTTTGCTGCTTTTTTAATTATCATATATTCACCATCACAAATTACATTTCCAAATACTTCATTAAAAATTTCTATTTCACTACTTGAATAAATCTTTGCCCCAGCATTTATTCTTTCTAAAAAAACTAATTTATTTTTACTATTTATCTCAAATCCACTTCGTATAATTTTATCAAAAATTTCTGTTTTTGTCGAATTTATCTCTTTTTGGACTATTTTCTCTACTTCAACTGGAACTTTAATAATTTTTTCAACTACTTTTGGTTCATCTATATCAATTTTTTCATCACTTCCATCAAAATCATTTCTTACAAATCTAACTTCAAAAGGTTTATTATCAAAATATCTTTTTATCTGTTCATTATTAGTTTTAATAACTAAAAGAAATCTTTTTAGTAATATCCCTTTTTTTTCTATAAAACTTGTAAGTTTTTCATAATCATCAGTAATTATTTCAAAAACTCTAACACTCTTTTGTTTTGTTTTCATCTATTCATAATCCTTTTTGCTTTTATAATTACTTTTGTTATATTATCTCTTATCCAATGAGAGTCCATCCATTCAAGTGGCTCGACTGGAATACCTTGTACATATACTCCAAAATGTAAATGATCTCCAAAAACAGCTCCAGTAGCACCAGTTCTAGCTAATAAACTTCCTCTTGAAACTTCTGTACTCACCCCTACATTAAACCCACTACAATGTGAATATGTAGAAACTAATCCTAACTTATGATATAAAGCCAATGTATTTCCATAAATACCATTAAATCCTTCATATATTACTTTTCCTTTATTTGAGGCATAAATTTTTGCATGTCTATATGAAGCTATATCAAGCCCTTTATGAATAGCAAAACTTATATTTTCGCCATTATAATAATATGTTCTTCTTTCTCCAAAATCAGCTTTTTTTGCATACCCTTTCATAGGTCTAAAAGCTCTTATATAAAAACTATTTATTTTTTTATCCAAAATTACATTTGTAATTTTATAAAGTTTATCTTCACTTCTTTTTCTTAAATTTTCATTGACTTTCTTAAATATTTCAATAGGATCAGTTGGAATGTTCATTCCTACTTTTTGAAGTAAAGGAATAGCTACTTGTTTAATAAATTTATCACTAATTTTAATTTTTGCTCTCGGATATTTTGCCCTTAACCATCTAATAGGAATATGTGATTTTGAAATATTCCCTGCTTTATCATAAGCGACCAAATCTGCACTAAATGTTTTATATTCATAGGGCCAAGCAAGTAATGAAATAAAATACCCTTTTTTATAAAATGGTGTTAACTTTAAAATTTTAAAATTTTTAGGATTATCTCTTTCTGTAATCTGTATATAAGCTTTATCTAAATTTTCATCTTCTACTTTTACTATAGCAATCCCACTCCCACCTCTTTTCATAGCATAGTTATTATGAATAACTTCTGTAATAGGAGAATTTGTATCAATTGTTAAATTTAGTTCTTTTAAAACTTCATTTCCAGCAAAATAATTCCATTTTGAATTATCTATTACTTGAACTTTTATAATGATATTTTTACCTTTTATAGGGTAAAACTCTGGAAGTTTTATATCAACTTTTAAATTTTTTTGAATTTCCATTGGAGAAAATTCTTGTTTAGCTAATATTTTTGCTTTTCCATCATTTATAATTACTACCTTATAAAACTTAATACCACTATCATCTTCTATATTCACTTCTAATTTATCTCTTAGATTCCAAAAATCTGTTTTTGAAAAACTAATTTGAGGTGGAACTCTTTCAAACATAGGAGAAAAATAGATAAATGTTGGTAATCCTATAATAATAGACAGAATCAAAATTCCTATAAACTTTTTCATAATTCCCCTTTTATATCTTTAAGTAACATCTCTTTAATTTCACCAAATGTTTTACCACTAATTGTCACTCCACTAGCTCTAATATGTCCACCACCACCATATTTTACTGCTATTTTACTAACATCTACATAATTTTTACTTCTTAGACTCACTTTAATATCTCCATTTTCTTCTTCTCTAAGCATCATAGCTACTTCTACAGTATCTAGTTTTCTTACCATATTTACTAAACCATCTGTATCATCTTTAATAGCACCTGTTTTAGCCATAAGCTCATTTGTAACTTCTACACTACCTACTTTTCCTTCCAAATGAAGCTCTAATGTATCAAGTGCTTTTGCAATAAATCTAAGACGAGAAAGTCTATCTCTTTCATAAAGCATTTTTGAAATAAAATCTGGTTTTACTCCACATTTTACAAGTTCACTTGCTACTCTAAACACTTCATCAGTTACACTTTCATATTGAAAATTACCTGTATCAGTTACAAGTGCTGTATAAATACATGTTGCACTATCTTTATCTATTTTTATATCATTTGCTTCTAAAATATTAAACACCACTTGAGAAGTTGAAGCAGCATCTTCTATTAAATTTATATCACCATAATTAGTATTTGAAATATGATGGTCTATATTTATTAAAAAACTAGGTTTTTCTTCTATTCCAAGTCTATCAAAACTACCACAATCAAAACTTATCATTAAATCTATCTTTTTAGGTAATACTTTTTTCATCTTATCATAATTTGGTAAAAAATCTAAATAACTTGCTAAATCTGTCATATTTACCACACTGACATTTTTACCCATATTTTTTAAAATATTATACATACTAAGACTACTTCCTAATGCATCTCCATCAGGATTTACATGTGAGATTAAAACTATATTACCACTTTCTTTTATTTTATTCCAGATTTTTTTATACATTTTTATCCTTTTTATTAAGCCATTCAACTCTTCCATCAATATACTGTTTTTGTCTTGGTCTTTTTAATTCTTTTGCAATTATATCATCATAAGCCCATTTTTTTAAAGTTTTTTCAATAGTCTCATCATCTAATTGTACTGTATTATACATCCCCTTTAAACTTCTTTGTCTTTGGGCTTCATATAAAATTACCCCACTAGCTACACTTACATTTAAACTTTGAGTCATTCCATACATTGGAATAGTTACTTTTTTTGTAGCATATTTTATACTATCTTTACTTACACCTTCAAGTTCATTACCTAAAACTATAAGTGTAGGAACAGTATAATCAACTTCTCTAAAATCTACACTTTCTTCATCTAAAGTTGTTACTACTATTTGATAATTTTTCATAGAGTTATAAAATTTTTCAATATCTTCTATATATTCATTAAACACCCAATTATGTGCACCCATTGTAATATTATCATTTAATTTTTGATTTTTTTCATGACGATAATATACTTTACCTACATTTACTGCATCAGCTGTACGAATTATTGCTGAGAGATTATGATTTGAATATACATTATCCATAAATACTAATAAATCTTTTTGTCTTGAATAAAGTATTTTTTTCATTTTTTCAAGTCTACTCTCATTTACTAAATACATATTCTCTCCCTATTTTATATAGTTTTTCCTTTTGTTTTATATACATATACAAGTACTTCAATAACAGCTTTATATAATTTTTCTGGAATTTCTTCATCTATTTCAACTTCTGCATAAAGCTGTCTTGCAAGTGGTTTATTTTCTATAACCATTACATCATTTTCTCTTGCTATCTCTTTAATTTTTTGTGCTAAATGATCAACACCTTTAGCCACCACTTTAGGTGCTCTATCTTCTGCTTTGTTATACCTAATTGCTACAGCATAATGAGTTGGATTTGTTACAACTACATCAGCTTTTGGAACTTCTCCCATCATTCTTTGTTGAGCCATTTTCATTTGAATTTGACGAATTTTTGCTTTTATTTCTGGATTTCCTTCTGTATTTTTCATCTCATCTTTTATCTCTTGCTTACTCATTCTAAGAGATTTTGTGTATTGATATTTTTGAAATGCAAAGTCAATAGCCGCAAAAACAATAAAAACTCCTATCATTGTAAAAGCTAAAATTATAGATTTATCTACAAGCCATTTTATTTGAGTCATTAAATCAAATAATTCAAGCTTTGGAATTTCATTTAACCATCCTAAAAATAAATTAAATCCTATAATAAAAGCAATAGCTACTTTTAATGTCATTTTAGCACCCTCAAAAAGTTTCTTAGCTGAAAAAAGATTTTTAAGTCCACTAATAGGATTAATTTTCGAAAATTTTGGCATTATTGATTTTGTAGTAAATAAAAACCCAAATTGTCCTACATTTCCTAAAATACCTGCAAGCATTATAGCTAAAGCAAGTGGTGCTAAAAGTAGCATAACTTCTAAAGTTGATTTTAAAAATAAAGAAACTAAATCATTTATAGTAAATTCATGAGAAAAAAAAGATAGATAATATACATAAAAGTCCATAATCTTATATAAAATAAATTTCATATAAAAAACCAAAACAACTATTCCCACTACTAATGTAACTACACTACTAACATCTTGACTTTTAGCTACATTACCTTCTTTTCTAGCATCTTCTATTTTTTTGGAGGTGGGTTCTTCTGTCTTTTCTTGATCATCTGCCATTTATTACTCCTGCAGCTTCATTGCTAATTCTGTAAGTTTATTTCTATATATATTTTGTAAATCAACATGACATAAAGCTTCATGTGGTAAAATTTCAAGTAATTTATTAAGTCCTGAGTCTTCTTTTGAGATTGTTTTATAAGTTTGTTTTAAATCTCCAAGTAAAAACAACTTACTTCCATTACTCATTCTTGAGAGTATCATACTCATATACTCTTTTGTAACAAGCTGAACTTCATCTACTATTAAAATCTCCCCTTCTAATACACTCACCCCTTGAATCATATTAAGAGGAATCAATTCAAATTTTTCAAAAAATAGTGCATTTTTAATATAATCATAATTGATTTTTGGATTTTTTTTATAAATAAAATTTAAAGCACTTACAAAACCACCAGCCCAATGAAGCATTTTTTCATCTTTATCACCTGGCATAAATCCTATATCATAAGCACTACTAATTCCTATAGGTGGACGAGTTATGAATATTTTTTTATTTGTTTGAGATAATGCAAGAGCAGTAGCAAGAAGTGTTTTACCACTTCCAAAACTACCTGTAATAAGTGTAGCATCTGCTTCACTCATTCCATAAACCGCCATTTTTTGATAAATATCGAGTGGTTCTACTATTCCTGCATCTTTAAGTCTTATTTTTGAAGTTAAAAAATTATTATCAATTCTTTCTACCACACCTTTATTTGGATTTATTGTATAAGCAAGTTCTCTTGATTCATCACTTGTAACTACAAAATCCCAAGGATTAAAATCCATATCAAATTTATCTAAAATATATTTTTTAAAACCTTTTATATCACTTTTTTCACCTCTAAAATGCCCATATTCAAAGTTTTTATCTTCTATTATCAACTCTACCCCTTCATTTTCATAGAAAAATCTAAAAATGTAGCTTGGTGGATAATACTTCCACTACTTACAGCATCTACTCCTAAATTTATATACCTTTTTATTGTTTCTAAAGTAATATTTCCACTAGCTTCTATTAAAGTTTGAGGTGCAAATTTATTTCTATATTCTACTACTTTTTTTATCTCTTCATCACTCATATTATCACACATAATAATCTCAACTCCACATTCCATTGCTTCTACTGCCATATCATAATTTTCACATTCAACTTCTATCTTTGTAGTAAAAGGGATATTTCTTCTTGCTATTTCTACAGCTTTTGTAATAGATTCAAATAATGCTAAATGAGTATCTTTAAGCATTAAACAATCATCAAGTCCTAATCTATGATTAGTTATTCCTCCAACCTTTGCAGCATATTTTTCAAACTCTCTAAGAAGGGGTCTTGTTTTTCTTGTATCAAGAATTTTTATTTTTCCTTGAGTTAAATTTACAAATTTTTTTGCATTTGTAGCTATTCCACTTGCATGCTGAAGGATATCAAGTAAAGTTCTTTCTGCACTTAATAAATCTTTACTATCTCCACTAATTTCACAAATAATATCGCCAACTTCTATTTCATCACCATCATTTTTTAAAAAAACTATCTTTAAATCAGCTATTTCTGATATATGTTTAATATATTCTACTCCAGCTAATATTCCAGCTTGTTTAGCTTTAATTACAGCGATACTTACACCACTTACTATAAAACTAGCTAAATCACCTCTTCCAATATCTTCTCTTAAAGCTTCTTTTAAAAATTCTATTTTTTTAAATTTCATAATAATCCTTTATTCAAATCTTAAAGTTGTCAAAATATCTACTTCACTAGCTTTTTTTGCTGGATATATCGAAGAAACTATTATTACTATAAATGCTCCTGATATTATAGATATAAAATCTATCATACTTAAATCTGTAGGTATTTTTGTAGTTCCATATACATCAGCTGGAAGAGAAATAAAATCGAAAGTATTTAAAGCCCAAATACCAATCCCACCTAAACTAATTCCTGCCAATATCCCTATGCTACCTACAATAAGACCTAATTTAAAAAATATAGTTTTTATCTCTTTTTTACTTGCACCTAAACTCATCATTAAAGCTATCTCTTTTCTTCTATTCATTATCATCATAAGAAGAGATCCTATTATATTTAATGAAGCTACAATTATTATTAAAAGTAAAACTAAAAACAAAGCTCTTTTTTCCATTTTTAAAGCAGCAAAAAAGTTTCCATTTTGTTGCCACCATCCAATAATTCCTACACCAAAAGGCAACTCTTTTTTTAGTTTTTCTATATCTTTAAATGGTTCTTTTGAATATACATGAATTCCTGTATAATAATTTTTTCTTAAAATTATTTTTAAACCAGATAAAGGCATATAAGCGATCCCTTTATCATAAGCATTAAGACCTGAATTAAAATAACTAATAACCCTTACTTTTTTCATCCTTGGAGCAACCTCAAGACCATATGGATCACTACTTGAAAAAATCATAATCACCTTAGAATTTTTATTTATCATTAAATCATTAAATAATCTCTTTCCTACTACTATATCAAATTTTTTTGCTTTAACTCCTTTTATAGCTTTAGCAAAAATAGGATTTAACTTTTTTTCTGTATCAAAATCTACTCCATACAATATTACACCATTCATTTGATTTTTTTTGATAATTGCAGAAGTTTGTATATATGGAGAAAATTGTAAAGATGGATATTTTTTTTGTAATTTTTTAACATATTCATCACTAATAGCACCTTCAAATTTTGAATAAAGAGTAATAGGATAATTCATAATAGTAAGTTTTCTTTCAAACTCTTTATCCATTCCATTCATTATACTCATAGCTATTATTAAAACTCCAACCCCTGTCATTATTCCCAAAAAAGCAAGAATAAAAGAGATAGAAATAAAAGGTTGAGTTTTATCAAATTTTAAATATTTTTTTATTATAAAAGATATAAATTTTTTATTCACCAGCTAAAACTCCCTTTTTAGGACCACTTTTTCCACAACAATTTTTATATTTTTCACCACTTCCACAAGGACAAGGTTCATTTCTTTTTGGTTTTTTTTGATTTGTTACTTCCTGAAAAATTTCTCCAAACTCTTCATCATTTTCCATTTGTTTATTAAATTCTTCAATCGCTTTTATCATCTCTTCTTCAGTCATACCAGTCTCTGGGTCTCTATATGGTTCATTTTCTACTTGAAGTTGAAGTGAATGAAGTATTTTCATATATTCAGTTTTTACTTTTTCAATAAGTTCATTAAATAGATTAAATGATTCTTTTTTATATTCAACAAGGGGATCTTTTTGATTATAACCTCTAAGTCCAATACCTGTTTTTAAGATATCCATTTGATATAAATGTTCTCTCCAGTTTTCATCTAATACTTGAATATAAAGACTTCTTTCTATCTCTTCTCTTTGAGCTTTATCAATTACACCCATTTTATCTTCATAAAATTTTTCAAGTTTTTCATAAATATATTTTACTAGCTCATCATATGATTTACCTTTTAAACTATTTGCATCTAAATGTAAAGTTGTATATTCAGCTACAACATCTACTAAAGCTTTTAAATCATAATCTTCTTCTAAAGTATCTTCATAAATATCAACTTTTGCAAGTAAATATCTTACAAACTCTTCTCTATTTTCTTTTATTTTAGACGTAATATCATATTCAGGATTCATTAAATCATTTCTAAATTTATAAATAACTTTTCTTTGTTCATTGGCTACATCATCATATTTTAAAATATGCTTTCTGTTTTCAAAGTGCATAGTTTCCACTTTTTTTTGTGCGCCTTCGATTGAACGAGTTACTATTTTACTCTCAATATGCTCCCCTTTTTCAATTCCAAGTTTATCCATAATATTTTTAATTCTATCACTACCAAAAATTCTAAGTAAATTATCTTCTAAAGATAAATAAAATTGACTCATTCCAGGATCACCTTGACGACCACCTCTACCTCTTAATTGATTATCAATTCTTCTAGATTCATGTCTTTCAGTCCCAATAATTGCAAGTCCACCAAGCTCTTTTACACCTTCACCAAGTTTTATATCAACTCCTCTACCTGCCATATTTGTAGCGATTGTAATAGCACCTTTCTCACCTGCTTTTGCGATAATCTCTGCTTCTTTTTCATGATTTTTTGCATTTAACACAGTATGAGGAAGTTTTTCTCTTTTTAATAAATTATGTAAAACTTCACTTTTTTCGATACTTGCTGTTCCTACTAAAATAGGTTGCCCTTTTTTATGTAATTCTTTTATTTTGTTTATTACAGCTTCAAACTTTTCTTCTTCTGTTTTATAAATTAAATCATTTAAATCTTTTCTAATTACTGGTTTATTTGTAGGAATTGAAATAACTTCTAATCCATAAATTTCAGCAAACTCTGTAGCTTCTGTCTGAGCAGTACCAGTCATCCCTGCTAATTTTTCATAAAGTCTAAAATAATTTTGATATGTAATTTCAGCTAAAGTTTGACTTTCTTCTTGGATTTCTACACCTTCTTTAGCTTCAAGAGCTTGGTGAAGACCTTCAGAAAATCTTCTACCTTCAGATATTCTTCCTGTAAATTCATCAATAATTAAAACTTCACCTTTTCTTACAATATAATCTACATCTCTTTGAAAAAGATAATTTGCTTTTAAAGCTTGATCCAAATGATGAGCTAAAATAGCATTTTCAGAAGTATAAAGATTATCTACCCCAAAAAGTTCTTCTGCTTTTGTAATCCCCTCTTCTGTAAGTAAAGCTGATTTATGTTTTTCATCTAAAGTAAAATGTTCATCTTTTTTAAGTTGCTTAGCTACTTTATCTGCTATTTCATAATTTTCTAAACTTCTATTTGCTGGACCTGAAATAATAAGAGGAGTTCTTGCTTCATCAATTAAAATCGAATCCACCTCATCTACTATTGCATAAAAATGTTCTCTTTGAACTTTATCTTCAAGTCTATAAGCCATATTATCTCTTAAATAATCAAATCCAAATTCATTGTTAGTTCCATATGTAATATCACATCCATAAGCTTCTTTTCTTTCAGGCTCACTCTTATCAGCTGTAACAACTCCTACACTAAAACCTAAAAACTCATAAATAGGTCTCATTAAATCAGCATCTCTTGCTGCTAAATAATCATTTACAGTAACTACATGAACACCTCTACCTAAAATTGCATTTAAAACTACTGGAAGAGTCGCTACTAAAGTTTTTCCTTCTCCTGTCTTCATCTCAGCAATTCTTCCTTCATGTAAAACCATACCACCAATCATTTGAACATCATAATGTCTCATATTTAAAGTTCTTGATGATACTTCTCTAGTAATAGCAAATACATCATATAAATATTTATTTAAAACTTTTTGATAATCCTCATTTTTTACTTCTTCTAAAACTTTATTTTTAATATCAAAAAATGAATTACGAAGCTCTTCATCACTCATTTTTTTATATTTATCTTCAAGATTATTTATTTCAACAACTCTTTTTTTATATTTTTTTAACTCCCTATCATTTTTAGTTCCAAATATTTTCCCTAATACTTTTAACATTTTTAGCCTTATATATTTTTTTTGTTATAATACCAAAAAAAAGGATAAAAATGAAACAGATTTTATTAGTATTTATAATTGTTATAAGTCATGGATTTGAGCTTAAGTGTAAAAGTTTTGAAAGTGATTTTAATCAAACAGTAAAAAGCGAAAATAAAACTATTTTCTATAAAGGGAAAGTATACATAAATAACAATTTAGTATATTGGCACTATATGAAACCTATAGAAAAAAAGATATGGTCTACAAATAATAAAATTTTTGTATATGAACCTGATTTAGAACAAGTTACAATATATAAAACAACAAAAAAAGATAACTTTTTTAAACTCATAAAAACTGCTAAAAAACTAAAAGAAAACCTATACTTGAAAAAATATAACAATAAAGATATATTTTTTAATGTAAAAAACAATATGATAAATAAAATTTATTATAAAGATAAAATCGATAATTTAGTAACTTTAAATTTTTATAACATAGAAAAAAAAGAGTTTAATCTTTCACTTTTTAAACCTAAATACCCAGAATATGTGGATATTATTTATACAAAATAATTATCCATTTAAGGCATTCATTCTTTCTTTTTTACTTCCAATAGACGTAATTTGGATACCAAAGTTTCCATCTACAATTACAACTTCTCCTTCTGCTATTTTTTTATCATCAATTAAAACTTCTAAAGGTTCATTTGCAAGTTGATTAAGCTCTACAATACTTCCTATATCCATACTTAATACATCTTTTAAAAGCATTTTTTTACTACCTATTCTTACACGAAGATTTAATTTTACATCAAGTAAAAGTTTTAAGTTTTTTAATTCTTCATTATCCATATCAATATTAGCCCCAGCAGAAGATGGTGATGTTGTTACTTCAGATGAAGAATTTCCACTTAATTTTTGATAAATCTCTTTATCAAATAAAATAATCCATTCATAGTTTTTAGAATTTATTTCAAAATCCAATACTACTTTGTAAGCACACTCATTCCATTCACTATTAGCTGAAGTTAAAAAATCTGCCTTACTTACAGAAAAATTTAAATTTGGTAAATTCTGTTCAGATGAAAGTCCAGTTGAAAGACTTCCCATAATATTAGACACTATCTCTTTTATAGCATCTAAGTCTTCATCATCCATTTCACTTTTTTCTTCACCTTCTCCTGCAAGCATCATATCACCTAAAGCTGTAGCACTCTCAGGTGGTATTAAAAATCTTATTTTCCCACTTGCATCACCACTAATATCAATTACAATATCAGCCCTAGGAGGAGTAATATCTCCTATTGATTCTGTTGTTTCTTTTATTGTTACATTTGGAGATATCCCTATTAAACCCTCAATAGTTGAAGATATGTCATTTTTTAATAATTCTAAAAAATCATTTATCATTTACTTTTTCCTCACTTTCAGTCTCATTTGTATTTTCTTCTTCTAACATATAAATTTTATTTTTTCTTGCATCTTCAATTTTTTCAAGTATCTCTTTTACTTCATCATGTTCAGTTTTTAGAACTTCTATAACTTTTGCACTTTTTCTATATCTATGCACCCCTATTTCTGCAATAAACTTCTCTTTTCCATCTACACTCAAAATTGCTGTATCATTCGCACTTCTATCAAGTCTAATAATATCTCCTACCTCAATATCAAGTATCTCATTCATTGTTAAATTTGCATGCCCTAAAATAGCTTCTAAATCAACTCTTGCACCACCAAGTAAAGCTTTTAACTCTTTATTTCTACTTTTTCTACTACTTGTTTCTGTAAGCATTAAATCTCTATTTGCAAGTCTTGGAAGAATTGATTCTATTGTAATTACAGGGTAACAAAGATTTATCATCCCACTTGTATGCCCAATAATAAGCTCCATTACAACCATTACAACAATCTCATTTTGAGCAACAATTTGAACAACATTAGATGATGATTCTTTTGCTTCAACTAATGGATATATCTCAATTACAGGAGCCCATGCTTCTCTAAGATTTGAAGATATTACTTTTAAAATAGAATCAAGTAAATTAAGCTCAATATCACTAAAATCTCTATTTCCATCATATGGTTCACCTGGTCCACCAAGAAGTCTCTCAATCATAGGAAATACAATAGATGGGTTGATTTCAATTACTGCTTTTCCATCAAGTGGCTTTAATGAAAACACATTAAATGATGTAGGAGATGGTAAAGACATTAAAAACTCTCCATAAGTCATTTGATCAACTGAATGGAGTTGAATTTCAACTATACTTCTCATTAAAGATGATATTTGAGAAGCTAAATTTCTCGCCATTTTATCATGAATACTTCTAAATGCTCTTAATTGTTCTTTTGATACCCTATTTGGTCTTTTAAAATCATATAAAGTAATTTGCCTTTGTTCTAATAAATCAGGTGCTTTTTCAAGCTCATCAGGACTTAAATTATCATCATCAACAACTTCAAGTAGTGCATCAATCTCTTCTTGAGATAAAATATCAGCCATTTAATTTTTCCCTTATTTTTCTAATAACATCTTTATGTATTTGTGAAATTCTACTTTCTGTAATATCTAAAATTTCACTAATCTCTTTAAGTGACAACTCTTCAAAATAATAAAGCTGTATTATCATCTGTTCTCTTTTAGGAAGAGTTGATAATGTTTTTTTAATAATATCAATCAATTCTTCTTCTTCTACTTTTTTTTGAACATCATCAAAAAAATTCAATTGCTCTTCAATTGGCATAACATTATAAACTTCACCAGCAATTCTTGCTTTTTTAATTTTTTCAATAGGCAAATCTAACTTTTTTGCTAAATACTCATTATCAGGTTCAGTTTGATATTTATTATAATAATTAGTTATCTCTTTTTCAATATCTTTTATAATTTTTCTATCTCCACGAGAAACTATATCTAAACTTCTTAAATAATCTAACATACTCCCTTGAACTCTTTGTTTTACATATCCCCAAAAGTTATCATTTTTTTTAGGATCATATCTTCTAGCCACCTTAACAAGTTCTTCTGTTGCTACTGCCACAAGATCCTCAACATCTACACTAGAAGGTAGTCTCATTTTCATTTTATATGCCATATTTTTTACAGCTGGTAAGTATTCTACAGCTAATGAATCTTGATATGATCTTATATTTTCTTCATATGGATTCATTTAGCTTCCTTTTTTTTATATAAATTAAGCTCCTCTTCTTCTATTTTTCTAATAAAAAAATAAGCATCTCTTATCAAATCCTCTTTTTTGTCTAGTTCATTTATTTGATAATCTATAGTTTTTTCTAAATTAACTTTATCTAACTGAAAAATATTTTTCACTGATAAATATTTAATAAAAAAACTTGTACTTGCTAAAGCAACTATATAAAAAAGTGTAAAAGTAATTACTACAGCATATAAAAAATCAATAGGTTCAAACCCTTGAAAAATAGCAAATATAACCCCTATAAAAAAACCTGAAACAGATAAGAAATAGATAAAATTTTCACTCCTAAACATTACAACTCCTAAAAACGAAGAATTTTTTTAAAAAACCTGCTAAGCCCTGTTTCCTCTTCTACAAGCACTTTTCGTTCCAAAATTTGTGCTATCTTTTTAGCCATTGTAAAAATTTGCTCACTTGGAGTAGATGAAGGATGTTCTTTTGTAAAAAGTTGCCTTTTTATAGATGATTTTTGAATAATACTATCTTTTTTTAAATAACCTATCATTTGAAGTTTTATATCATTAGCAATATTTGACTTAGCAACATTAGCTATCTTTTGATATATCCCATTTGCTTCTTTTTGATTATCCACTTGATTTAAAAGTAAAAACAATCTTTCCCTTTTTTCTGCTAAAACTTTTATCATTGCATAAGCATCGGTAATAGCAGCAGGTTCTGGGGCTGTAACTATCAAAACCTCATCTACTGCATCTAAAAATGTCTGAACCTCTTTTCCAATACCTGCCCCCGTATCTATTATTAAAAAATCCAAATCATCTAAATCATCTAAACTCGATGCAAATCTATCAAATAAAAACTCATCACTATATTTTAATATTTCATCACCACTATCTCCAGGAATTAAATAAAAATCTTTTTCAATTTCAACTATTATATCTTTAAATTCAGCTTCCCCTTTTAAAACATGTAATATATTTTTATTTGTATTTACTTTTAAAAGAACATCTAAATTTGCAAGCCCTATATCAGCATCAAAAAGTCCCACTTTAAATCCTAATTCATGTAATGCATACGCTAAATTTGCTGAAATTGTAGACTTACCAACTCCCCCTTTTCCACTTGTAATTGCTATAAATTTTGTAAATCTATTTGTTACCTCTTTTTTTGTCTGGACTAACTGTTGTAATTTATCTGCTTGAGTTGTTGTCATTTAATGTCCTTTAGCATATTATCTACTAAAAATTCATTGCTTGCTACTCTTAAATCATCAGGAACTTCTTGTCCTACTGAAAAATAACTAATAGGTTTTTTTACATCATATACTAGTGAAAAAATATTACCTATTCTTTGAGTCTCATCAAGTTTTGTAAATATCAATGTATCTATTTCTAAAATAGAAAAATTATCATATATATCCTTTAAATCATCATATTTTGTAGTAGCTGATAGGACTAAATTCACATCAATACTCGCAAAAGTATTTACACCTAAAAACGATTTAATTTTATCTACTTTTTCTTTATCGTGTTGGCTACTTCCTACTGTATCTATTAAAATAATATCATTATTTCTTAAACGGTTTAGTGCTTCTACAAAATCATTAGGATCAACCACAGCTTCAATTGATAGTTTCATCATTCTTGCATATGTCATAAGCTGCTCAACAGCTCCTATTCTATAAGTATCTAAAGTTATTATTCCAACTTTATATTTTTTTTCTTTTTGATATGCATATCTTGCAGCAAGTTTTGCAATAGTTGTAGTTTTTCCTACTCCTGTAGGTCCTACAAACATCATTATTTTTTTTACACCATGATTTAATTCTCTTTCTTGTCTAATAGGTACTAATCTTCTAAGCAAAGTATTAAAATACCTTTTTATTGTAATAGGACTTTTCCTCATTTTTAAAGGCATATGTTTTAAAGTAAGAGACATTATTTCATCTAAATGTTCTTTATTTATTCCACTATTTTTTGCAATAGCATATATTTCACTAAATTCTGGTGGAATTAAAAGATTTTCTCTTTTACAACTATTTAGATCCCAAATAGTTGTTTGAAGCAATCTCATTGTATTCGATATTTCTTGAATCTCTTTTTGCAATTCTTTGATTTCTATAGTATTTGCTGATGATGGTTGTGAAAAAGATTGTTTTGGTTCATTGTTTGAAAGTTTATTTATTTTTTTTGCAGCTTCTGAAATTTTAAGTAATACATCATCTTTGTTTGTTTGCATCTCTTCTAAAACTGTTTTTTTAGAGTTATTTTCAACCTCAACAACAACCTCATAAAGTCCAGGTTTTGTTAATGTTTTTTTTCTTATTTCTTTGCTTGAAACTATTAAAGCTTCATCACCAACTTCAGCTTTTACTTTAGCCATAGCTTCTTGCATACTCTCACCCGTAAATGTTTTTAGTGCCATTTTTTATAATACCTTTAGCCAATAGTTTTTTATATTTTGTTGTGCCTGTTTTATAGTAGTCGTATCACCATGTCCTGGATATATAATTTTATCATAATTTAAGCTTAAAAATTTTTTTAAACTATTTTTCATATCATTTTGTTCTGAATATGGAAAATCAAATCTACCAATACTTCCATTAAAAATAAAATCTCCACTAAACATAACATCATCAATCTCAATAGTACAACATCCTGGTGTATGCCCTGGAAAATGTCTAAATTTAACTATTTTGTCATCTATTTTTATATCACCCTCATCTACTAAAAAATCAGCTTTAGATTTTGGAACTCCCATACCAAAAACATCATTTTCAAGCATAAAAGCATCACTTTTATGAATATATACAGGAATATTAAGTTTTTCTTTTAATTTAGCCACACTCCAAATATGATCAAAATGGCCATGAGTTAAAAAAATAGCTTTTGGATTTTTTATATTTTTTAAAACCCAAGGAGTTGCATTAACTCCTGGGTCTATTATAAAACCGTCATAAATATAACAATTTGTTTGATAATCTCCACATGGTTTAAATTTAACTTGCATAACTAACCGCCCTCACTTCTCTAATCACCATCACTTTTATCTCTCCTGGAAAAGATATTTTTTCAGATATCTCTTTTGCTATCTCTTGACTCATTAACACTGCTTCATCATCATTTACTAAATCAGCTTCTACTATTACTCTTACTTCTCTTCCTGCATTTATTGCATATGCTAAACGAACATGCTCATGATTTGCAGCTATTTCTTCAATACCTTGAACTCTTTTTAAAAAGCTCTCTAAAACTTCTCTTCTAGCACCTGGTCTTGCGGCACTTAAAGTATCAGCTGTACAAACTACTGCAGCTTCTATACTTTTTGCTTCTTCTTCACCATGATGAGCTTTTATAGCATTTAAAACTTCAGGTGGTTCATTATATCTCTTAGCTATATCATAACCTAAACTAACATGACTTCCTTCATAATCATTTGTAAGTGCTTTTCCTATATCATGCATAATACCTGCTCTTTTTGCAAGCAGTTCATCACCACCCATTTCTGCTGCCATAATTCCAGCTAAATGAGCTACTTCTAAGGAATGTCCTAAAGCATTTTGCCCATAACTTGCTCTATATTTAAGTTTTCCAATAAGTTTGATAAGCTCTGGATGAATTGCACAATTTCCAAGACCAAGATCTAAAATGACATTTTCACCCTCTTCTAATACTTTTGCTTCAAACTCTTCTAATACTTTATTATGTACTTCTTCTATTCTTGCGGGATGGATTCTTCCATCTTCTACAAGTCTAGTAATAACCTCAACAGCTACTTGACGACGATAAATATTAAAATGACTTACAGTAATTGCATTTGGAGTATCATCTACAATAATATCTACTCCTAATGTTGATTCTAAAGATTTAATATTTTTACCATCTCTTCCAATGATTCTTCCTTTAATTTCATCATTTGGAATATGAACCACATTTATAAGTCTCTCTCCTGCAAACTCTCCTGCATATCTTGTAGTCGCTTGGGAGATCACCCAAAATGCTTCTTTTTTAGCATTTTTTTCTGCTTCTTTTACTGCTTTTCTTACAATATGAGCTACATCTGCTCTAGCATCTTGTTTTGCTTGATCTAAAATTATTTTTTTAGCTTCCTCTTTTGTAAGCCCTGCTCCTCTTTCTATAAGTTTTTCAGCTTCTTTCATCTTAGCTTCATAAATCTCTTTTTGTTTAGCAAGCCTTACTTTTTCTTTTTCAAGATTTTTAAATTCCCTTGTTATAGTTCTATCTTTTGTAATTTGTTCTTGAATAAGCTCATTAAGTTCTTTTTCTTTTTGCTCTAAAAGAAGTTCTTTTCTTTCAAATTCTCTTTCAATTTTAGCTAATTCTTCATCATACTTTTTTTTAAGTTCAAGCTCTTTTTCAGCAATTTCATGTTTTGCATTTTTAAGCAACATTTCAGCTTCATGCTCAATTACCTTCGCTTTTGCCTCAGCTTGGGCTACTAATACATCATATTTTGCATCATCTAGCTTTTTTGCGAGAAAAAAACCGGCTATTGCTGATACACTTGAGCCTACTAATATCTCTATTATCATTATTTCTCCTCTCACAAACCAAATTATAAGTTATATAAGAGTTGGCTTTGATATCATATTTATCAGTAACATCTTTATTTATTATACATGGATAGATTTGTGTAAAAACGATTTCAGGTTTATATTTTAATTTATCAAAAAATCTATCATACATTCCTTTACCAAATCCAACTCGTTTAAAATTTTTATCAATACCAATAATTGGCACAACTGCTATATCTATTTTTTGTTTTGTTTTATTTTTATTTTTTGGTTCGTATATATTAAATTGTTTTTTTATTAAAGGCAAAGAGTATTTTACCATTTTAAAGCTTAACTCTTGCATAAATGGGACAAAAATGTTTTTATTTTTCATTTTAAGCTTTTTTATTAAATGTTTTGTATTTACTTCATTATCCATAGATACATAAAGTAAAATATTTTTATACTTTTTATTTGAAAGTTTTTTTAATAACTCTTTTTCTATTTTTTTACTTAATAAATAGCTGTTTTTATTTTTTAAATATCTTTTACACTCTTTTCTAAATTCAGCTTTTGTCATTATTTCCCTTTTTTAGGTATAATTATAAATAAAAAAGAGGTGTTATGAGATATTTTTTATTTATTTTATTATTTTTTATAGGGTGTAGCAATCAAAATGAGAAAAAAATATATATAAATGATGTAGTAGAAATCAATTCTACTGTAAAATCTAAATCAAATAAAATTGAAATAGAAAATTTAACTTTTTATGAAAAAAATAGCTCACTTAGTTATGATTTTAATCAAAGTGTATTATTAGTATTCGTTGATGAAAACAAATATTCACAACTACAACTAAAAGAATTAAATAAAACTCATAAAAAATTTTATATAATAAGCAATCAAAAATTAGAAAAATATTTTAAAATCAAAAAATATCCAACAATTTTGATAATAGATAAAAATTCTACAAAAAGATATGAAGGATTTATTCCTTATGAAATTTTAAAATATGAAATAAAGGATTAAAATGTTTGGATGGATAAAAAATAAAGTTCAAAATGTAAAAGAAAAAATATCAAAAGGATTAGAAAAAACTGGTGAAGCGATAAAAAGTGTAATTCCAGAAAAAAAAGAAAAATATGATAAAGATACTATTGAAGAAATTTTAATAGTAAGTGATATTGAATATGATTTAGTAGAAAAAATTCTTGAAAATTTACCAAAAGAAGTTACAAAAGAAAAATTAAAAAAAGAGCTTGATAAAATTTTTGAAAACTTAAAACCATATGAAATGCCTAAAACTAAACCATTTGTTGAATTAATAATAGGTGTAAATGGTGCAGGAAAAACTACTACTATTGCAAAACTAACTCAAAAATACAAAGAAGCTGGAAATAAAGTGATTTTAGGTGCAGGTGATACATTTAGAGCAGCTGCTATTGAACAACTAAAAAGATGGGCAGATAAACTTGAAGTTCCTATTATAGCTACAAAACAAGGGCATGATTCAAGTGCTGTAGCATACGACACTATAAATAGTGCTATTGCTAAAGGGTATGATAATGTAATAGTAGATACTGCTGGAAGATTACATACCCAGACAAATTTAGCAAATGAACTCAAAAAAATAGTAAGAGTTATGGATAAAGCGATGCCAAATGCACCTCATAGAAAAATACTTATACTTGATGGAACACAAGGTAATAGTGCAATAGAACAAGCAAAAGCTTTTAATGAAATGGTAGGAATTGATGGAATTATTATTACAAAACTTGATGGAACAGCAAAAGGTGGAGCATTATTTAGTATAGTAAACGAACTTAAACTACCTATTTTTTATATAGGCGTAGGTGAACAACCTGATGATTTAATAGAATTTAACAAAGATGACTTTATAGAATCTATTCTAAAAGAGATATTTAAAGAAACAACTGAAGAAAAATAATGGCAAAACAAAAACAAATTTTTGAATGTCAATCATGCGGATATCAAAGTTCAAAATGGATGGGAAAATGTCCAAATTGTGGAGAATGGGATAGTTTTGTTGAATTAAGTAAATTTCAAACAGCTTCCAAAAAAAACTCTTCTACTCCATCAAAAATAATACCTATTGATGAAATAGAAGAAGATGAAATTGAAAAATTTAGTAGTGGAATAGATGAATTTGATAGAGTTTTAGGTGGTGGAATAGTTCCTGGTAGTTTAGTACTAATAGGTGGTAGTCCAGGTGTTGGGAAATCTACTTTAATGTTAAAATTTGCTTCATCTACGAATAAAAAAGTTTTATATGTTGCAGGAGAAGAATCTCCAGGTCAGATTAAACTTCGTGCAAACAGATTAAATACTCACAATAAAAACCTTTTTTTATTTCCTGAAATTATCCTTGAAAATATAATTGCTGAAATAAAAAATTATGATATTGTCATAATTGACTCAATTCAAACTATTTATTCTGAAAAAATAACTTCAGCCCCAGGAAGTGTCTCTCAAGTAAGAGAGACTACATTTGAACTTATGAGAATAGCAAAAGAGTTAAAAATTCCTATTTTTATAATAGGACACATAACAAAAGAAGGCTCAATCGCAGGGCCTAGAATACTTGAGCATATGGTAGATACTGTTTTATATTTTGAAGGTGATTCTTCTCGTGAATTAAGAATACTAAGAGGATTTAAAAACAGATTTGGAAGTACCAGTGAAATAGGTATTTTTGAAATGACAAAACATGGAATTGAATCTGCAAAAAATAGAACTTTTTTTTCCAAAAAACCTCAGATTGGTAGTGCTATTACTGTAATTATGGAAGGAACTCGTCCACTTGTTATAGAGGTTCAAGCATTAGTAGCTGAAAGCTATGCAAATCCAAAAAGAAGTACTACAGGATATGAACTAAATAGACTTAATATGATTTTAGCTTTACTTGAAAAAAAATTAAATTTACCATTCAATCAATATGATGTGTTTATAAATATTACGGGTGGAATAAAAATAAACGAACCTGCAGGTGATTTAGCAATAATAGCTGCTATTTTATCATCTTTTAGAGATAGAGAAATATCTAAAGAAACCATCTTTATAGGAGAAGTTAGTTTAGTTGGTGATATTAGAGATGTTACAAACTTAGATATAAGATTAAAAGAAGCTAAAACTTTAGGGTTTACAAAAGCTATCACACCTAGTAAACCTCTTGAAAACCATTTAAAAACTTATGTAGTTACAGAAGTAGAAAAACTTATAGATTGGATGTAACCTCTTTTGGTACTCCTATATAATACCCTTGTAAAAAATCTATTCCTATTTTTTTACATTTACTAAATATTTTTCCATCTGACACAAATTCCCCTATCGTTTTTACACCTATCTCTTTTGCTAAATACACTGTACTTTTAGCTATAGCTTCTTTTGTAGAGTCATCAACTATTCCTTTAATAATACTTCCATCTATTTTTATAAAGTCTGGATCAAACTGAAAAATTCTCTCAAGATTTGAATATCCACTACCATAATCATCAATAGCTACTTTAACACCTTGCTTTTTTAATATTTTAATAAATTTTAAAACTTCTTCAAAATTATGGATAACTTCATCTTCTAATAGCTCAATAATCAATCTTTTATGTAATTTATATTTATTTAGCTTATCAAATAAAAATTTTAATACATCTTTATTTTCTATATCTATACTGCTTAAATTTATAGAAAATTCATATTTTTTATCCTTCATATATTCAAATGTCTTAGAGATCACTATTTTTGTAATACTATGGTATTGGTCAGACTGTTTTGCTACATCTAAAAAATAAAAAGGTGTCAACAAACTTCCATCCTCTTTTTTTATTCTAACTAAACATTCATATTTATATATAGTATCTGTTTTTACATCATATATTGGTTGATATACCATAACTACTCTATCTTCTTTTATAGCTTTTGAGATATAATTTATCATATCCATTGTAGTTTTTACATTTTTTAGTATCTCTTTATACACATAATCTGCTATTAAATAAGGAATATGTTTCTTTATAGATTCTCTTAAAGCTAATACACCTATTTGAATAAAATCGCTCTCTACCGTATTAACTACAACATTAAATTTTAAATCACTAGAAATAACATCATCTCCAAAAGAATGAGAATTTATATACTCTTGTAATATTTTGGCATAATCTTCTATATCAACTAAACTATAATTATGTTCAGAATTATCCCAAAATACTACAAATCTATCTTCTGAAATAGTATATATAGAAGGATTTTTAATTTTACATAATAATTTTATTTTATTTAATAAATCAGAAACAATAATTTTTAATCCATCTAATCCATATAAATAAACTATATTTTCAAAATCTCTTATTTGTAAAAATATCCCTGCTGGTTTTTGTGCTTTTTCTACATCATCTCTTAAAGCTTGAATATTTGGTATATGATAATTAAAATCTATCCTTGCTTTTAAGTTTTCTAAATATAAATGTCTCATTTTTACAAAACTTCTAACTCTTAAAATAAGTTCCTTCATATCAAAAGGCTTATTTAAATAATCATTAGCACCACTTTCAAATGCTTTAACTTTATCTTCTTGAGAATCTAAAGCAGTAATCATTAAAATAGGAATGTTTTGAAGTTCATTTATCTCTTTAATATGTTTAATAGCTTCAAATCCATCCATTTCAGGCATCATTGCATCCATTAAAATAACATCTGGTTTATATTTTTTAGCTAATTCAATAGCTTCTATTCCATTTGTAGCTTCTATTAGATTATATCCCTCTTTTTGTAAAGAAATTTTAGCAAGCAATCTATTAGTAGGTTCATCATCAGCTATTAAAATAGTTATATTTTTATTGTCTATCAAAAATTCCATACGAAAAATTCCTTATTTGCCTGCGTTCTATAATTATTTAAATTATTTTAGCAAAAAAATAGATTTTAGAAAAGGTTTTAGAAAATATAGTAGAAAAAAAGAAGAAAAGATTAAGCTTCGTAATCAATTCCTTCTTTTTCTTTAAGTTCATTGATAAGTTTTTGTTTATATTCATTGATATCAAGTGTAACTCTTGCTACTCCTGTATCCATTGCAGCTTTTGCTACTGCTACTGATAAGTCTACAAATACTCTTCTATCAAATGGTTTTGGTAATACATATTCTTTAGAGAATTTTAAATCAGCTCCATTATAAGCATCTTTTACATATTGAGGAACTGGTTTTTTAGCTAATGCAGCTAATGCTTTACATGCAGCAATTTTCATTTCCATATTTACAGCTTTTGCTCTTACATCTAATGCACCTCTAAAAATAAATGGGAATCCTAATACATTGTTGATTTGGTTTGGATAATCACTTCTTCCTGTACCAATAATTAAATCATCTCTTACTTCTAAAGCAAGTTCAGGTTTAATTTCTGGATCTGGGTTAGCAAGAACGAATAACATTGCATCTGGTGCTAAAGTTTTAACCATATCTTGAGTAATACAATTTGCTACTGAGTTACCAACAACTGCATCTGCTCCAACTAATGCATCTGCTAAAGTTTCCATATCTTCATCAATAGCCCATGGTTGTTTATATTTATTTAAATCAGTTCTTTTAGTTGTGATAGGCCCTTTTGAATCAGTTACGATGATAGTTTTAGCACCCATTGCTTTATACATTTCCGCTGCTGCAAGACCTGCTGCTCCTGCACCAATTACAACGATTCTTAAATCTTCAAATTTTTTACCTGTTAATTCACATCCATTTAATAATGCTGCTGCAGAAATAATTGCAGTTCCGTGTTGATCATCATGGAAAATTGGAATATCACAAATTTCTTGAGCTCTTTTTTCGATTTCGAAACACTCAGGTGCTTTAATATCTTCTAAGTTGATTCCACCAAATGTAGGTGACACAGCTTTTACAAATTCAACCATTTTATCTACATCAGTAATATCTACTTCTAAATCAAATGAGTTAATATAAGCAAATTTTTTAAATAATACACCTTTACCTTCCATAACTGGTTTACCAGCTAATGCTCCAATATTTCCTAAACCTAATACAGCTGTACCATTAGAAATAACTGCTACTAAGTTTCCTTTTGCAGTATAGTCATATGCTAAATTTGGATCTTTTTCAATCTCTAAACATGGTTCAGCAACACCTGGTGAATAAGCAATTGATAACTCTCTTGCTCCATCTACTGGTTTTGTAACTTCTACACTAATTTTACCTGGTACTGGTTTTGCATGATATTCTAAAACTTCTTCTTTTGTAATAGGTTTCATCTATTCTCCTTGATTTTTTGATACAATTATATAAAAATTTTAATAATAGTTACAAATTTAAACAAATTCACTCCTATTTTATTCAAGAGTGTTACAAATTGTAAAAGGGATAAAAATGATAATAGATACACATACTCATTTAGATAATGAAAAATATTATAATGATGTAGATGAAGTTATAGCTAGAGCTAAAGAAAATGGTGTTGAAAAATTTATAATTCCAGCTGCAAATCCAAAAGATATTAAAAGAGCAGTAGAGTTAGCTGAAAAATATAATGAAATATATTTTGCTGTTGGAGTTCATCCTATAGATATAATTTATTTTGATTACCATTATTTAACTGATTATATAAATCATCCTAAATGTGTAGCTGTTGGAGAAATTGGACTTGATTATCATTATACAAAAGAAACAAAAGATTATCAAATAGAATTATTCCAAGAACAACTTGATATTGCTATTGAATATAATAAACCCGTAATTATTCATATAAGAGAGGCAACTCACGACAGTTTTGAGATATTAAATAGATATATAAAAAAATATCCAAATTTAAGAGGGGTATTACATTGTTATAATGCTGATGAAGAGTTACTTAAACTAAAAGATAATTTTTATTATGGAATAGGAGGAGTTTTAACATTTAAAAATGCAAAAAAACTAATAAATGTTTTTCCTAAAATTCCAAAAGAAAAAGTTATAATAGAAACAGATAGCCCATACCTTACACCTCATCCACATAGAGGTGAGAGAAATGAACCCATGTATACAACTTTAGTAAGAGATAAAATAGCTGAGCTTTGGAATATCACACCAAAAGAAGTTGAAAATATAACCACCAAAAATGCAAAGGAACTATTTAATATATGAGATTTTTAATAATATTTATTTTTATCAAACTTTTTGCAATTTCAACAGATTCAATATCAAGTAAAAATATAGAGGTTTTAAACTCTCTTGATATTGAAACAAATTTTATAAAAGACAAATATACAAATGTATTATATAACTCATATATAAAAAGAAAAAAAAGATATTTTTTAAATGTATTAGAAAATGGTTATAGCTATATTCCTCTAATTAAAAATGAAATCAAAAAAGCACAAATTCCTTCTAATTTAGTATTTGTTGCAATGGCTGAGAGCTATTTTTCTTCAAAAGCAAAAAGCAACAAAAAAGCTATAGGTTTATGGCAATTTATACCAGCTACTGCTAGACATTTTGGACTTAAAATTGACGAATATGTAGATGAAAGAAAAGACCCTATTAAATCAACCATAGCTGCTATAAAATATCTAAGTTATTTAAAGAAAAAAACAGGAAAATGGTATTTAGCTATTATGGCTTATAACTGTGGAGAAGCTAGAGTAATTGAAGCTATTACAAGAGCTAAACTTGATAAATATTGCCAAACTCATAAATGCAAAAAAGATAACAAGATAAAAAAACTAAGAAAAATTATTAAAAATTACCAATACTATAATGGTTCTTTTGCTTCACTATATCGAGTATATACAAAAGTAAACAAATTATACCCTAAAGATTTAACTTTACAAGACTTATTAGTTTTTCAACCAAAATTAAAAAGACAATATTTACCTAAAGAAACTAGAAAATATATAAGAAAAATTGTTGCTATGAATTTTTTGCTTAATTCTAATGAATTTGTAAAATACCAAAACCATTATCTTTTAAATAGAGGAAATGTTGCAAATTTAGTAAAAGTAAATGTACCAGCTGGAACATCTTTAGGTTATATAGCAAAACTTTTACATTTAGATTATAAAACTTTACGAAATCATAATATGCATTTAAAATATGGATTTACTCCACCAAATGAAGATAGTTATATCTATATCCCTTATGAAAAACTAGCAGATTTTAAAATAAATTTCACAAATACAAAAATAGCCAAAAAAATTATTTATAAAGTTAAAAAAGGGGATACACTAGCTGCAATTGCTAGAAAATTTGGTATAAAATATAAAATCATAAAAGATTTTAATCATCTTCATTCAAATATTTTAAGAATAAATCAAAAACTTGTAATTCCTATAAAACACAACATAAAAATAGAAAAAAGAATAGTTTATAAAGTTAAAAAAGGTGATAATTTAAGATATATAGCAAAAAAATTTCATACAAGTCATATTAAGATAAAAAAAATAAATCATTTAAAAAGTGATACAATATATCAAAACCAAAAACTAATTATTCCTACATACATCACATTAAACTAAGGACTATTATGAAATATTTATTATCAATTATTTTTTTACTTTTTATAGGATGTTCTCAAAAAGAATCTAATATATACTTAAACCACTCATCTCATTCAAATAATACAAATTCTTCCTTAAGTATACCAAAACTAAAACCTTATAAAGTATTGGGTAGATGGTATTATCCAAGATATGTAAATGTTGGAGAAACTTTTAGAGGAATTTCTAGTTGGTATGGTCCAAATTTTCATGGAAAACTTACAGCAAATGGTGAAATTTACAATATGTATGATTATACAGCTGCAAACAAAATAATGCCTCTTGGTACTATTATTAGAGTAACAAACCTAAATAACAATAAAAGTGTAGTAGTTAGAGTAAATGATAGAGGACCCTTTGTAAAAGAAAGAATTTTAGACTTAAGTTATGCTGCTGGTAAAAAAATAGGAATTGATAAAACCGGAACAGCTCCTGTAGAAATTGTAGTACTTTCTACTCCAAACTATAAAAAATATTTAAATCTAACAAAAAAAAATAAACAAACTTTCCAAAAAAATGGTAAAATAAAAATACAAATTGGTGCATTTAAAAATATTAGTGGTGCCAAAATTTTTAAACAAGAGTTTAGCAATTTTAATAAAAAAACTTTTATTAAAAAAGTTGGTGATAAATATAAAGTTTATATTGGTTATTTTAATAACTATGATGAAGCGAAAAAGTTTAAATTACAAAATGATATAAAAGGGTTTATAATAAAATGACAGAACTAAGCAGAGCAACTAAAGAAACAAAAATAGATTTAAGATTAGATATAAATGGTAGTGGTAAAAGCAATATATCAACAGGAATAGGTTTTTTTGACCATATGTTAGAAGCTTTAGCAAAACATAGTGGAATAAACTTAGAAATATATTGTGAAGGTGATATTTATGTAGATTATCACCATTCTGTAGAAGATGTTGGGATTGTTTTAGGACAAGCTTTATATAATGAAATATTTCCTATTAAAAATGTTGAAAGATTTTCAAATGCAGTAGCTATTTTAGATGAAGCTGCGGTTGAATGTGACATTGATTTAGGTGGGAGGCCTTATTTAGTATATGAATTACCTATTGATGGAGCTATAAAAGATTTTGATATGGAACTTTTTGAAGAGTTTTTTAAAAGCTTAGTATTTAATGCAAAAATAGCTTGCCATTTAATTTTAAAAAGAGGAAGAAATAAACATCATATAGCAGAATCTGCATTTAAATCTTTTGCAGTAGCACTTAGAAGAGCTCTATCTTATAGAAATGATGAAATCCCTTCAACAAAAGGTGTATTATGATTGAATTAATTGTATTAGATGTAGATGGAACTTTAACAGATGGAAAAATATACTATACAAATAGCTCTGAAGAGATAAAAGCTTTTAATATTAAAGATGGTTTAATGATAAAAAGTTGGAATATGCTTGGAAAAAAATCAGCAATTATAACAGGTAGAACTAGTAATATCGTAGAAAAAAGAGCAAAAGAACTTGATATTACTATTGTTAAACAAGGGATAAAAAATAAAAAAGCAGAACTTGATAAAATTTTAGAAGAATTAGGACTTAATTATAATAATGTAGCTTTTATAGGTGATGATATGAATGATTATACTTTACTCAAAAGAGTAAAATATAGTTTTTGTCCTTTTGATGCAAATACAATTATTCAAGATTTAGTAAAATACAGACTTCACAAAAATGGTGGGGAAGGATGTGTTGCTGAAATGATAGAAATATTGCTAAAAAAAGAAAAATTAGAGGATGAATTTTTAAAATTATGGGTTTAAAAGCAAAAATTTTTATTTTATTTTTATTTGGGGTAATATTTTTCCCTTTCTTTTTTTCAAAAAAAGAGATAAAAATTGAAAAATCTATATTACTTCCTTATATTGAAGTAAAAAATGGTGCTTTTAAAACTTATGATACAATATTACAAAAAGATGGTTTTTTTAAAAAATTAAAATATTTTGACCAAAAAAACTATAAATCTGAAGATTTACAAATAAAATTTTTAGATAAAAACAGTACCCTTTTTGCTAAAAAACTTATATTTGATGGTAAATATAAATTTTTTAATGCAAAATATATTACACCAACATATACATATTTAGCAAAACAAGCTATTTATGATGATAAAACAAAAATTTTAAAAGCTTATGATTTTCAATTTTTTAACAAAAAAATTGATGGTAAAGGTGCTGAGATGATTTATAAAAACAACATAATATTAGCAGATAATATTATTTATACGATTAAAGGATTTAAATGAAATATATTCTAATTTTTATATTTATTGTTTTTAGTTATAGTAGTAATATGCAAATATTATCTAAACATTTTGAATATAATCAAACAGCAAATATTGCAAAATTTATAGGTGATGTAAATGTAACAAAAGAAAGTGACAATATTTTATGTAAAGAATTATATGTATATACTTCTCAAAACAACAAATTAGATAAACTATTAGCAAAAGGAAATGTAAGATTTATTGTAAAAGACAATAATTCTACTTATAAAGGTAAAAGCGATAAACTGACTTATATTGCACCCAAACAACTATTTATTTTTGAAGGCAATGTTCATATTACAAAATTGGAAGATAATCAGCAATTATTTGGAGAAAAAGTTATAGTAAATAAAAAAGATGGTACAGCTAAAGTAATTGGCAATAAAAATAAACCATTAAAATTTATAATAAAGGTGAACGAGTGAAAATAAAACAAGTAAAATTTATAAAATCAGCACAATCTATAAAAGATTCAATAGATCCAAACTTCAATGAGGTTGCTTTTATGGGTAGAAGTAATGTAGGAAAAAGTAGCTTTTTAAATAGCTTAACAAATCAAAAAATAGCAAAAACCTCTTCAACTCCAGGAAAAACAAAACTTATTAACTTTTTCGAAGTTATTTATGAAAATGATGCAAAAACTATTTTTGTAGACTTACCTGGATTTGGCTATGCAAAAGTAAGTAAAAAAGAGCAAGCAAACTGGGAAAAAAATCTAAATAACTTTATAAAAAATAGATTTAATATCAAACTTTTTGTTCATTTAAGAGATGCTAGACACCCAAAATTAGATATTGATAATCAAGTAGAAGAATATTTAAATTATATAAAAAAAGCAGATCAACAAATATTAACTATTTTTACAAAAAGTGATAAACTAAAACAAAATGAACTTGCAAAATTAAAAAAAGAATATCCAAATTCAATTTTTGTCTCAAATTTAAAAAATAGAGGTATAAAAGAAGCTAATGATGCTATTTATAAAGCATTATTTGGAGATTTTCAGTGATAAAAAAGCCTATTTTATCAGATATAAAAGAGATACAAAAATTACTAAATCCTTTTATTGAAAATGGAATAATTTTAAAAAGAGATGATGATGAAATAGCTACAAATATTCGTTCATATATAATAGCTACTAAAAATAATAAAATTATTGGTGTTGGGGCACTACATATTTATTCAGTCAAGTTAGCAGAAATTAGAAGTTTAGCTGTAGATGAAAATTATCAAAAAAATGGTATAGGAAAACAAATTATTTTAGCTTTAGAAAAAGAAGCTAAAAATTTAGGTATAAAACAACTTTTAACATTAACATACCAAAAAGAATTTTTTTTAAAACTTGGTTTTATTGAAATCCCAAAAGAAGAAGTACCAGAACATAAAGTATGGAGTGATTGTATAAAATGTCCACATTTCCCAAATTGCAACGAAATATCTCTTATAAAAACTATTTAATTGATCTAATACTTGCTTTTGTATTAGCATCATTAAATAGTGAATTTATCTATTTTCCATTACTTATAGGATTATTTATAACTATAGATGTAAGATTATCTTTTATAATACCTTTTTTATTTTTTACAGAAACAACTCATAGTTTTCCTTATTTTAGCCTTATTATTTTTTATTTTATTTATAAAAATTATATATACCCTATTTTCTATATAAAAATAGAACAAACATTTATAAACTATATATCAATTATTTTAGTATATGTACTATATTTTTCATTATTATCTTCATACTATACAATACAAGATAAGAATTTTCATATTCATGTAATGTATATTATATATTATATTATTGTAGAAGAGATTTTATTACTACTAGATAAGAGAATTTGATGAGACTAAAAATTATATTAATTTCAATATTTATATTTTATCTAATTATTTTAGGAAGAGTTTATTTTTTAAGTATACAAAATCATGATTATTATAAAACTTTAGCAAATAATAATATTCATAAAAAAATATATATTAAACCAACAAGAGGAATTATTTATGATTCAAACCATATCCCTATAGCCTATAATGAGCTTAGATTTTCACTATCTTTAAAACCTCATCTAAAAGAAAAGGAGTTAAATTCTACTTTAGAGTTTATAAATAATTATATTCCTATAGATAAAATTAAAACATTTAAAATATATAAAAAACAAAACTCAGCTTATAACCACACTTATATCCCTATTATGGAATATATAAAATATAAAGACTTACTTAGTAAATTTCCTATTTTAATCCATAATGAAAATATAAAAATAGAAAGTGATTATTTAAGAATATATCCTTATAAAGAAGTATTAAGTCATATATTAGGGTATGTAGGAAAGGCTACACAAAAAGAAGTTTTACAAAAACCTTTGCTTAAATATATTAAAATCACTGGAAAAAATGGTATAGAAAAATCTTATAATGAAGCATTAACTGGAAAAGTAGGTATCAAAAATGTTATAGTTGATGCTAAAAATAAAATCATCAAAGAGATAAATTATACAAAACCATCTTCTCAAAATATTGAATTAAATATAGATTCAAAACTTCAAACTTTTATTTATAATCTTCTAAAAAAACATAAAAAAAGAGGTAGTATTGTTGTGATGAAAACTACAGGAGAAATTATTGCAATGGTAAACTATCCATCATATGATAACAACTTATTCGTAAGAGGAATTTCTACAAAAGAATGGAATAAACTAATTCATAATAATTTTAACCCATTTTTAAATAAAGCTATAGCTGGTCTTTATCCACCTGGGTCTGTAATCAAACCAGCCCTTGGACTTATTGCTATTGCAAGTGGAAAATTAAACCCTTATAAAAAAATATTTTGTCCTGGTTATATTGAAATAGGAAAAAGAAAATTTAGGGACTGGAAACCACAAGGACATGGAAAAGTAAATATATTTAAAGCTATCAAAAGAAGTGTAGATGTTTATTACTATAAAATCGGTCTACTTCTTGGGATTGATTATATTTCAAAAAACCTTAAAAGAATGGGATTTGGAATAAAAACAGGAATTGATTTACCAAATGAAAGGAAAGGTTTAATTCCAAATAAAGCTTGGAAAAAGAAAAGATACAAACAATCCTGGTTTATAGGTGAGACAATAAATGCTTCTATTGGACAAGGATATGTATTAGTAACTCCTATCCAAACTGCAGTAAATACTGCTTTGATGGCTATAGGAAAACTTCCTACTCCAATGATTGTAAAAAAAATAGGTAAAAGTATTAACAAACCTATTTTAAAAAATGTCTTAACCAAAAAAGAAAAAATACTTTTACCTCTTATACAAAAAGGGATGTGGGAAGTTTGTAATTCACCAGGTGGTACTGCTACAAATTATTTAGAAAAACTTCCTTTTGCTATAGCAGGAAAAACAGGAACAGCTCAAGTACACTCTATTCCACAAGATGTAAAAAAAAGAAAAAGAGAAGATGAACTAGCATATTGGAAAAGATCACATGCATGGCTAACAACATATGGTCCATATAAACATCCTAAATTTGTAGTAACCGCTATGATAGAACATGGTGGACATGGTGGAGCTGCTGCTGGTGGATTAGTTAGTGAAATTTATAAAAAATTGATACAATTACATTATATAAAAGTTAAAGGACATAAATGAAAAAAGCTGTATGTATTTTAAGTGGAGGAATGGATAGTACTACAACTACTTATATAGCAAAAAATGAAGGTTATGAAGTTGTGGCTCTTCATTTTAATTATGGACAGAGAACTCAAAAAAAGGAATTAGAAGCATTTAATGCTATATGTAATGAACTAAATATCTCTTCAAAATATATAATTGATTTAGATTTTTTTACACAAATAGGTGCTAGTGCTTTAACTGACAAAAATATAGATGTACCTACTGGTGGATTAGAAGATGGTATACCTATTACTTATGTTCCTTTTAGAAATGGTATATTTCTCTCAATTGCAGGTGCTATAGCTGAAAAAGAAAATTGTGAAGCTATGTTTATAGGTGTTGTTGAAGAAGATAGTAGTGGATATCCTGATTGTAGAGAAAACTTCATTAAAACTATGCAAAATGCTATAAATTTAGGTACAAAAGATGAAACTCAAATTGAGATAAAAACTCCACTAATACATCTAAAAAAAGAGGATATTGTAAAAAAGGCAATCAAAGAAGGTGTAAAACTTGAGCTTACTTGGAGCTGTTATCAAAATGAAGATGAAGCTTGTGGAGTATGTGATAGTTGTAGACTTAGATTAAAAGGATTTGATAAAGCAGGGATTAAAGATCCAATCCCTTACAAATAATTTATTTTTTCATAAATTCTACTATCATCCCATGAAAACGAGCATAACATAAATTTAAATCGTTTTCATTTTCCTCACTTATTTCATCAAACCTATTTTCAATTCCACTTTGTAAAAAATATTGAATATCATCATATTCAAAAAACTCCATTCCTTTGTTCGTTAATAATTTTTGAGTATATTTATCTACTACCATTACATCCCTAAAACATACATAACACAAAATACTATCAGCCGTCTCAGGACCTATCCCTTTTTGAGCTAAAAGCCATTCACGATATACATTTTCTTTAAAATTTTCAAAATCTAAATAATCTTTTAGTATATTTTTCGCTAAAAGTTTAAGTCTTTTAGCTTTTTGATTTTTAAATCCACTTGGAGCTATAAGTTCAGATAAATATTTTTCATCAATATCAATCAATTTTTCTAAACTAATATCTCCTAAGTTTTGCATCGATTTTTCTACATTTTCCCATTTTGTATTTTGTGTAAGAATTGTAGTTACTAAACACCAAACAGTTCCAACATTTGGCCACCAATATTTTGGAGAATTTTTAAGTAACTCTTTATCTCTTAATTCTAAATATAAATCTAAACTATCCATTTTTATCCATTTTATAAGCTTTTTGAGAAATAAAATATTCTTCAAAATCATAAGCTTTTATTTTATAAGCATCTTTGCATCTGTTATCTTCTATATCAAATATCACTGCTTGAAAAATCTTTTTACATTTATCTACTACATCAAATTTTTTTGAAAATCCTGTAAGAAACCTTTCAATCGGTTCCACTTCACTCATCCCTATTACATTATCAAAACAACCAGTAAGTCCTATATCTGTAAGATAACCTGCTTTATCTATAAGTAAATCATCAGTTCCTATATGTGTATGAGTTCCTACAAGAGCTGATATTTCATTTTTTAGCATTAAAAACATAGCCCTTTTTTCAGCTGTACTTTCTGCATGAAAATCTATAAAAATATTATATCCTTTAAACTTTTTTATCTCTTTTTTCATCACTCTAAAAGGATTATCAAAAATAGGCATTCCAAATTGTCCCATAAGTGAAATTACTACAAGTTTATTTTTTTCATCTATAAAAAATCCATTTCCAGCATTTTCCTCATACATATTCATTGGTCTTAAGACAGCTTTATCATTTTTAAAAATTTCTAAAATCTCTTTTTTCTTATCAAAGCTATGATTTCCACCTGTTAAAATATCAATCCCTGTATTTTTTAATTCTTTATAATTTTTTGGTACTAAACCATATCCATGAGATGTATTTTCATAATTGGCAACAACTATATCAATATTTTCTTTTTGTTTAATTATGGGTAAATGATGTTTTACCATTTGACGACCAGGTTTTCCTACAATATCACCTATAAAAAGTAATCTCAACTTATATCCTTTTTTTTGGTATAATATTAGCAAAAAAAGGAAATTTTTTTATGAATTACAAAAAAATAGCAAAAGAGGTTTTAAAAATTGAAGCTGATGCTTTATTAAATACTGAAATTACAGATGGATTTTTAAAAGCTCTTGAAATAATTGAAAATACAAAAGGAAAACTAATCGTTACAGGGGTTGGAAAATCTGGGCTAATTGGTGCAAAAATAGCAGCTACTTTTGCTAGTACAGGTACAAGTAGTTTTTTCTTACACCCTACAGAAGCACTTCATGGTGATTTAGGAATGATTTCTAAAAGTGATAGTGTTTTAGCTATATCATATTCAGGTGAAAGTGAAGAATTAGCAAAAATTTTACCACATATTAAAAGATTTGATATACCACTTATTGGAATGAGTAGAGATGAAAATTCTACATTAGGTAAATATTCTGATGCATTTATACCTACAATAATTCATAAAGAAGCTTGCCCATTAGGAATAGCTCCAACCACATCTACTACTCTAACATTAGCACTTGGAGATGCATTAGCTGTTTGTATGATGAAAAAAAGAGCTTTTACAAAAGAAGATTTTGCTTCATTTCATCCAGGAGGAAGTCTAGGAAGACAGCTTTTTATAAAAATAAAAGATTTAATGAATACAAATATTCCTATTGCTGATGATAATATTACTTTAAAAGAAGCTATTGTAAAAATTACAGAAGGAAAAATTGGGCATTTACTTTTTGTAAAAGATAATAAAGTGATAGCTATTTTATCTGATGGAGATTTAAGAAGAGCTCTTCTTAGAGATGACTTTGATTTAAATAATAAAGCTATCAATTTTGCTACAAAAAATCCAACAACAATTCAAGCGAATACTTTAGCAAGTGATGTTTTAGCTTTAATGGAAGATAAAAAAATACAACTTTTACCGGTTATGAATAATGACAAACTTGTAGGTGTAGTTCATATTCATGATTTAGTAGAAGCTGGAATTAAATAAAGGAATTAAATGAGATTAAATAAATTTATAGCACACCATACTAAATACTCAAGAAGAGATGCTGATAAGCTAATTTTTGATGGTGCAGTAAAAGTAAATGGTGTAATATGTACAAATCCTGCCACACAAATAGAAGCAGGAGATAAAGTAAGTGTAAAAGGAAATCCTGTTACACAAAAGAAAAATTACACTTTCATAGTATACAATAAACCAAAAGGGGAACTTGTAACTAAAAAAGATGATAGAGGAAGAAAAACAATATATCATTCACTTCCTACTAGATTTAGAGGTTTTAGATATGTAGGTAGACTTGATTATGCATCTGAAGGACTTTTAATATTAGGAGATGCTGTAGATATTGTAGATATTTTAAGCAATTCAGATCTACCAAGAGTATATAAAATCAAAATAAAAGGGGATATAACTCAAAATATAATTGATGCAATGAAAAGAGGAGTTGAGCTTAATAATAAAAAAGGAGCTCATGAAGAAAGTAAAATAAATCAACTAGAACTTCAACCTTTTATAAATTTTGAAATCATTAAAAATACTCCAACTTACTCCACTCTAAAAGTAGCTATATCTGAAGGAAAAAATAGAGAACTTAGAAGGTTTTTTGCTAATTTTGATAGAGAAGTTGTCGATTTAAAAAGAATATCTTATGGATGGGTAAGTTTAAATAATTTAAAAACAGGTAAATGGAGATATTTTGATCCAGATGAATATAAACTTTTACACGATTATTTAAAAATGTTGAAAAAAGAAGAAAAGAAAAAAATGTATAAAGAACTTGATAAAAAAAGAGAGGAGAAAAATTAATGTGTGGAATTGTTGGTTATATAGGTAAAAATAATATAAAAAAACAATTACTTGATGGACTTAAAGAACTTGAATATAGAGGATATGATAGTGCAGGTTTTTCTATATTAAAAGATGGAGAAATACACTCTTTTAAAGCAGTAGGAAAAATTGTAAATCTTGAAGAAAAAGCTAAAAATTTTGAAATAAAAGGAGATGCTTTAGGTATAGCTCATACAAGATGGGCAACACATGGAAAACCAACAGAAATAAATGCACATCCACATTTTGCAGAATTTAGCTCAGTAGTTCATAATGGAATTATTGAAAACTATCAATCAATTAAAAAAGAACTTGAAAAAGAAGGAATATCATTTTTATCTCAAACAGATACAGAAAGTATTGTTAAACTTTTTGAATATAATCTAAAAGACGATAGTTTTAAAGCTTTTAAAACAACATTAAATAAATTACATGGAGCTTTTGCTATTTTACTTCTTACAAAAAAATCGCCAAATAGTATGTTTTTTGCAAAACAAGGAAGTCCATTATTAATAGCTAAAAACAAAGAAGAAATTTTCTTTGCTAGTAGTGATGCTCCTGTAATTGGTAAAGCAAAAGAAGTAATCTACCTTGAAGATGGAGATTATGGATATGTAGAAAACAACCAAATTCATCTATTTAGAGATGATAAAGAGATAGAACTTTCTTGGAATGTATTACCTGAAAATAAAGAATTTGCTCAAAAAGAAGGTTTTAGATTTTTTATGGAAAAAGAGATTTATGAGCAATCAAATGTATTGCAAGAAACTTTAATGGGAAGAGTTGATGAAAATGGTGTAAAATTTGATGAATTAGACAAATCATTTTTTAATGACATAAAAGATATCACTATTTGTGCATGTGGAACAAGTTATCATGCAGGAATGGTAGGAAGCTATCTAATTCAAAAAAATGCAAGAATTAAAACTTCAGTGGAAATTGGTAGTGAATTTAGATATAAAGAACCTATTTTAGAAAAAGATACACTTTTTATAGTAATTTCTCAAAGCGGTGAAACAGCTGATACTTTAGAAGCTCTAAAAATGGCAAAAAATGCAGGACTTAAAACATTGGCTATTTGTAATGTAGATAACTCTTCAATAGTTAGACTTGCTGATAAGACTATTCTTACTCGTGCAGGAATAGAAAAAGGAGTAGCATCAACTAAAGCATTTGCAACACAAGTGATGGTATTATGGATGTTAGCAAATTATTTAGGTGAAAAAAATGAAACTAATATTATGCTAAATGCTATAAAAGCTTGTGAAGTAGATGATAAACTTCATGAAAAAATAAAAAGACTATCAAAAAGATATCTACATGGACATGGATTTTTCTTTATAGGTAGAGATGTATTTTTCCCACTAGCTCTTGAAGGTGCTTTAAAACTAAAAGAGATTAGCTACCTTCATGCAGAAGGGTATCCTGCTGGTGAGATGAAACATGGACCTATTGCTTTAGCTGATCCAGAACTTTATACTATTGCACTTTTAAGCAAAAATTTATTATTTGAAAAAACAAAATCAAATATTGAAGAGCTTTCAAGTAGAGATAGTACAATACTTACAATAGCTTCTGAAGAGATTGAAACAACTGATGACTTTATTAAAATCAATGAATCAAACCATTATATGATTGAATTTTATGAAATGATGGTAATTACACAACTATTAGCTATGGAAATTAGTATTAGACTTGGTAATGATGTAGATATGCCAAGAAACTTAGCTAAATCTGTAACTGTTGAATAAGGAGAAAAAATGGCTGAAAATCAACAAAATAAAGAATTTCAAGATGAAGAACCTATGGAAATTGGTAGTGGCTTTGTAATAAAAGTATTAGCTATTGGACTTGGACTCGTAACTATTATCATAGGGATTCCATACTTAATAATGAAATAAGATTTTTCTTGTTTCATTTTTACACTTTTAAAATTCTACTTTGAACTATAACTTCTAAAAAACCTTTAAATATAAATATTTTTTTGGTATAATTATCCATCGCTTTTTTTGCGAAAAAATTCTCATCTGTCAATCCTTTGAATAGGTTGCACGAAAGTGTTAAAGGACAGAGAGGCTAAACCTAAATTAAAAAAACTAAAATGCAAGGAGAAATTATGGCATGTAATGTAACTATGAAAGACCTATTAGAAAGCGGAGTACACTTTGGACATCAAAAAAGAAGATGGAATCCAAAAATGAAAAAATTTATCTTTGGTGTAAGAAAAAATATCTACATCATCGATTTACAAAAAACTTTAAGATACTTTAAATATACTTATAATATCGTAAGAGATTTCGCAGCTGAAGGAAAAACTATCCTTTTTGTTGGAACAAAAAAACAAGCAGTAAATGTAATCAAAGAAGAAGCTACAAGATGTGGAATGCCTTATGTAAACCACAGATGGCTTGGTGGTATGATGACTAACTTCAATACTGTAAAAAAATCTATCAGAAAATTAGAAATTATCGAAAAAATGGAAGAAACTGGACAAATCAATCTTTTAACTAAAAAAGAAAGATTAATTCTTAGCAGAACAAAAGCAAAATTAGAAAAATATATCGGTGGTATCAGACACTTAAAAACTACTCCAGATGTATTATTCGTAATCGATGCTGTAAAAGAAAGAATTGCTATTAAAGAAGCTAGAAGATTAGGAATCCCTGTAGTCGCTCCACTTGATACAAACTGTGATCCTGATGTAATCGATTATCCAATTCCAGGAAATGATGATGCTATCAGAAGTGTTCATTTATTTGCTAAAACTATGGCAGATGCTATTATTGAAGGTAAAGAATTAGCAGCTCAAGATGCTGAAGAAGAAACAGAATTACCTGTAAGTGAAGAAGAAGTAAATGAAGTAGTAGCAGAAACAAAAGAAGAAGCTGCAACTGAAGAAAAAACAGAAGAAGAAATCGCTAAAGAAGTAAAAGAAATTAAAGAATAATTTCTTTTCTTTTTTTTAATAACTATTTAAAATAAGGAGCATAAAATGGCAGAAATTACAGCTAAAATGGTAAAAGACTTAAGAGCAAAAACTGGTGCTGGAATGATGGATTGTAAAAAAGCATTAGTTAAAGCTAATGGAGATATGGATAAAGCAGTAGAAGAACTAAGAAAAGCTGGTCTTGCTAATGCAGATAAAAAAGGTAGCAGAAATGCAGCTGAAGGTGTAGTAAACATCTATATCAGCGATGATTATAAAACAGCTACAATCTCTGAAATCAACTGTGAAACAGATTTCGTTGCTAAAAATGCAGATTTCCAAGAATTCGTAACAAGCACAACTGAACACATTCAAAAAACTGAACCTGTTGATGTTGAAGCATTATTAAATGGTGAATTCAAAGGTGCTAAATTTGAAGAAGAATTAAAAACTATTATCGCTAAAATCGGTGAAAATATCGTAGTTAGAAGATTTGCTACAATCAAAGCTGATGAAAATGGTGTAGTAAATGGATATGTTCACATGGGTGGAAAAGTTGGTGTTGTTGTAGCAGCAGCTTGTGATAAACCTGAAACTGCTGAGGCTGTAAAAGATATATTAAAAGATATAGCAATGCATGCAGCAGCTATGGCTCCTAAATATTTAAATCCAGAAAGCATTCCAGCTGAAGATATCGAAAAAGAAGTTGAAATTGCAAAAGCTCAACTTTTAAAAGAAGGTAAACCAGAAAATATTATTGAAAAAATTATCCCTGGTAAAATCAAAAGATTTGAAGCTGATAACTGTCTTACAAAACAAGCTTTCGTAAAAGATGACAAAAAAACAGTTGAACAAGTTTTAGCAGATGCTGCAAAAGCAGCTGGTGGTGAAGCTAAATTAGCTGAATATATCAGATATGAAATGGGTGAAGGTCTTACTAAAAATGGATGTACTTTAGCAGCTGAAGTAGA
>Ga0256843_1000158_pt1 | contig 60078 bp, 61 predicted proteins | sample AlvinellametaG_FD_191572 | JGI IMG/M metagenome (GOLD analysis project Ga0256843, IMG submission 191572) | Pompeii worm associated microbial communities from hydrothermal vent at the East Pacific Rise, Pacific Ocean - Alvinella | ecosystem: Host-associated > Annelida > Integument > Unclassified ...
GTTGCTCATATTGGTCACGCGTATACGACCATTATTGCCGATACGCTTGCCCGCTATGCTCGTCTGATTGGTCAAGAGACCTTTTTTCTTACAGGAACCGATGAACATGGTCAAAAGATCGAAGAGTCTGCCAAAAAACGGGGAAAAGAGACCAAAGCGTACGCGGATGAGATCTCTGCGACATTCAAAAACTTGTGGGATGAGTTTGATATCTCTTATGATAAGTTTATCCGTACGACTGATGAGGAGCATAAGCGGGGGGTTCAAAAAGCCTTCTCAGTAATGTATGATAATGGTGATATCTACAAAGATACCTACAAAGGACACTACTGTATCTCTTGTGAGACTTTTTTCCCCGAACTTCAACTGGTTGATGGTGAGTTCTGTCCCGATTGTGGCAAAGCAACCACGGTTGTAGAAGAGGAGAGCTACTTCTTTAAGCTCTCTGCGTATCAAGATAAGCTTTTGGCATGGTACAAAGAGAACCCCGAGTGTATTTTGCCCAAGAGCAAACGCAATGAGGTAATCCGTTTTGTGGAAGGGGGGCTGAATGATCTCTCCATTACCCGAACCAGTTTTGATTGGGGGGTAAAGCTCCCTGAGCGGTTTAATGATCCCAAGCATGTAATGTATGTCTGGCTCGATGCTCTAATGAACTATGTTACAGCCCTTGGGTATGGAGGCGATGAAGAGAAGATGGACTTCTGGCCTGCACGGGTACACCTGATAGGTAAAGATATCCTACGCTTCCATGCCATCTACTGGCCTGCCTTTTTGATGAGTTTAGATCTGCCCCTGCCCAAGCATATTGGTGCACACGGTTGGTGGACACGTAACGGTGAGAAGATGAGCAAATCCAAAGGCAATGTGGTCAACCCCAAAGAGGTTGCCGATGCGTATGGATTGGAGAACTTTAGATACTTTATGTTACGTGAGGTTCCCTTTGGTGGGGATGGGGATTTTTCTCAGACAGCCTTGATTGACCGTATCAACTCTGACTTGGGTAATGATCTTGGCAACTTGCTGAATCGTCTCATTGGAATGAGCGGGAAGTACTTTGAGGGGCGTGTGGAGTCTGATTTGGTGACCAAGTACTATCAAGCTGAGCTTGATGAGGTCAATGCCTCCATTGAGAAGCTTGAACCGATGCTCTTTGAGTTGCAACTGCACCGCTACCTCGAAGAGCTCTGGCGACCTTTAACCGTAGCCAATCGTGCCATTGATAAGTATCAGCCGTGGAGCATGATCAAAGAGGGTAAAACCGAAGAGACCATGGCACTTAATGGTTTGATTGCTACTATTTTAGCAAAAGTATCGTTGATGCTTCATGCGGTGATGCCAAAAACCACGGCTACCATCGCAGAAGCACTTGGGTTTGAGATTACACCGAAAAGTTTTGAAAAGCTTATTCGAAAAGGTGAATTTCTTGATCCTTTTGTGACTCAAAGACGCTCTCCTCTCTTTCCAAGAATCGAAGAGCAACTGCTTGAAGAGGTCAAAAAAGAGGAGCCAAAAGCTGAACCTAAAAAAGTAAAAAGTAAAGAGAACGATAAAAAAGAGGGAATCGCACTGATTGGTATTGACCAGTTCTTTGAGACCTCACTAAAAATCGGTACAGTTGTTTCGGGTGAAGAGGTACCCAAAAGTAAAAAGTTACTGCTTTTGCAGGTAGATATTGGCGAAGATCAACCACGACAGGTCGTTGCAGGGATCAAAGAGTGGTACAGTGTAGAGGATCTTGTTGGTACGCAGGTCTGTGTTGTTGCCAATCTTAAACCTGCTAAATTAATGGGGCTTAAAAGCGAAGGGATGTTGCTTGCGGCAAAAGATGCCAATGGTCTCTGTCTTATTCGTCCAGAGAAGCCAAAAATTGTCGGAACACCGATAAGCTAGGGATTATATGAAAATAGAAGATTTATTAAATTTAACATCAGGGGAGCTTGTAACCGAACCTACGGTTACAGGGGTGAACTCTGTCTCTGTCTATCCTTCCAAAATTGATGATGGGGATCTTTTTATCTCCAATGACCCCGAAGAGATTGCTGCAGCACTGCGTCATGGGGCGTATGCTATTATTTTTTCGGATCCTACCATAAAGGTAGTGGACGATGAGGTAGCATGGATCAAGGTTGATGATATTCAAAAGGCAGCATTTAAACTGATTCGTTATGTGTTGATTTCTCGTGAAGCGAGCTTTTATCTGCTTAATGAGCATGAACTCTCGTTTCTTAAAATGGTGGTCACTCAAAAGAGCAATATGGAGATTCTTCCTAGTGATTGGCGAAAGATGTTTGAGAAGATTCTTAACTCCTCACTCAAGATGTTCATAGGAACCAATGCTGAGTTGATGAAGATGATTAAACCCGATGTCTCCATGCTCAATAAAGAGGCAAGTTGTGAGATTATCAGCGATACGCTCTTTCGAACTACTTTTAAGATTAATGGATTTATCTACCAAGAGAAGGAAATTACACCATTTCATGTCGATTATCTTCAGCGTGTTGTGGAGTTTTGTGATGAACATCACTTCCCGTATGATCTTGATCGTGTTAAGTATACCAAGCATTTTGTTCCTGTTTTTATTGATGGATTTTTAAATGTTATGAAACCAAGCAAAAGCGATAAAGTAGCCATTTTTACCGATAATCTCAAAGATATCTATAAAGCTCGAGAGTATGTCCGTTACAATGGTACATGGGTAAAAACCATTGTGCTCACGCCTCCTAAAACAAAGGTCGATGGTGTGGATCGCCCCAATTGGTATACCGATGTCGAAGAGGCACGAGATATTCTTAAGAATGCCTATTTTAATTATGCCTTTGTCTATGCACTCGATAAGAGCATGTTGCCAAAAATTAGAGAGGAGTATACCCTCTTTTAAGCCTCTTTTTCTCTCTGAATTAAAAGAGAGAAAAACCCTTCTTCTCATAAGCCAAATCCGCTATAATCACGAAAATTATAATTTAAGATGATAAAAGGTAGGAAGAATTATGGCAATTGAAACCGTAAACTCAACAGAAGAATTCAAAGCACTCGTAGCAGAGGTAACCGCACAAGAGGGCTATAGAGAACCCATCGCATTTGGTATCGCACGGGTTGATCGTGGACAAAAAAATGCAGATAAAGTACTCCAAGCTAACTATCCACTCATTAACTGGAAAGAGAACTATGGCTCAGCTGCTGTCTTTATTAAAGCCCTTCAAGAGGCAAAGTGTGAGGTTGATTTTGATGGTAGTGAGTTTGTAGCAACCCTTAATGATGCGTTTGTTTCCAATGCCATGGCGGCATTTACTCCCTATATTGGTGAGGCGACAGGTGATGCTCATAAAAATGTTCAAGTAGTTAAAACATTAGCAGGAATTGAGGATCTTGGTAAAGATTTTAGAATTACCTTCTTGTTTGAAGATGCCGCTCCTCAAAGTGTGGAGGCAGTTTATCTTAAACTCTATGCCCTCTCTCAGAGCAAAGCCCCTCTTCGAGGTGTGAATCTCAATGGTGCTTTTGGAATTCTCTCCAATGTGGCATGGGTTGGCAATACGCCGTATGAGCTAGAGTATCTTAGAGAGAATGAGATCGAGATGAAACTCAATGGTACCTTCCCCAATATTGATTCGGTTGATAAGTTCCCTCGTTATCTCCAACACATTATTCCCGCTGATAATACCCGAATCCTTGAGGCTAGCAAAGTACGCATGGGTGCACAGTTAGCTGCTGGAACCACCGTTATGCCTGGGGCATCGTATATTAACTTTAATGCAGGAACTCTTGGACCTGTAATGGTAGAGGGACGAATTTCTAGTTCAGCCATTGTGGGCAGTGGATCCGATGTGGGTGGAGGTGCAAGTATTCTAGGTGTTCTCTCAGGAACCGATGGAAACCCCATCTCCATTGGAGAAAATACCCTGCTTGGTGCCAACTCAACGTGTGGTATTCCTTTGGGTGATGCGTGTATTTTGGATGGAGGTTTGGCAATTTTTGCTGGAACCAAAGTCAAAATTACCCCCGATCAGTTGGCACTTATCAAAGAGGCAAACCCAGAAGTGACACTGGAAGAGAAAGCAATTTTTAGAGCCGATGAGCTTCAAGGACTCAATGGTCTTCACTTTCGACAAGACTCCACCACAGGTGAATTTGTCGTACGTCGAAGCACCCGAGAAGTGAAGCTGAACGCTGAGCTTCACTAGGATTATCCTATGGAAGAGCTAGATATTATCAAACGGGTCTTCCTTCTCGCCATCTCCAAGCGAGAAGAGGGGGAGAGCATGCAAGATACCCTAGAGAGTTTGGTCAATACAGGGATGTTTGAAGAGGGCATGAGCGAAGCCTTGCAGACGCTTGATGAGCTACGCAACTCCCAACACATCGTGGGAGATAATCTCTCGATGTTAGGTGTAATGGTTGCCAATCAGGCTGAACAGGAGTTTAAGCAACAGTAGTTATGGTATAATATTTTTATGAAAAAACTCATTCACCTCATACTCCTCATCGCCATCAGTTTCTCTATCACCCATGGGGTGGTGTTGGATACGCACCAAGATGAACACTGCTCGGTGCAGGAGTATGTGACTGAGTTCTCTCAACCTATCGAACATGATATGGAAAAACATCAAGGAGATTTGTGTAACACGCACTTTATGTTGCATATCTCTTTTCTTCTTCCTCGCACATTCTCTCTTTTGGAGATAGAAGAGCTTGATAGCTCTATTTTCTCTTTTATCTCTTTTAATCCCTACTTTTACAAAGAAAACACCTTTCGACCTCCTATAGCTTAATTTTAAAATCACCATAAAACAACCATTTCATTCGTAGGGTATGGCTTTAGCCTACCATCAAAATAACGTCAATAAAAAATCTACTAAAATAGATAAAACAATATGATTTTGTCGGTAGGCTAAAGCCGTACCCTACGGTAAATTTAAATTTACTATAGGAAAAAAATATGAAAAATACTATTTTACTTATTATTGCACTGCTTTTTAGTGCGTGCAGTAGCCCGTCAATGGGCTATACCAAAAAATACAACTACAACCACAAGCCCTACATAGAGCTAAAATTTAAACGTCAACAGCTAAGGGAAAGCCATGAGTAGGGTGGTAAGCTTATTTATACTCTTAACCCTCACTTTGCTTCAAGCACAAAGCTATGAAGCGTTGCTCAAAAAAGCTTTAGAGAAGAGCAGTGCTTTAGCCATTGCCAAGACCCAAGAGAGACAAGAGCAACTACAAGGCAAAATAGCCACCCGTTTAGAGAACCCCACCTTGGAAGTGGAGATAGCCGACTTTTCAGCCAAACGGCTCTTAAGAGGGAATGAAGTAGGCACAAGGGTAGGGCTAACGCAATCGCTACTGCTCCCTTGGGTAAAGGATGACCAAGAGCGTCTAAGCGACCATAGCACCCAACTTGCCAAAGCACGTTACAGAGCAACAAAAGCCACCTTTATCTACCACTTTAATTGTCTCTATCTAGCCTACAAAGAGGCAACCCAAAAGGAGCAGTTGGCAGAAGAGGCGTTGCGTATTTCGCAAAAGATTTTGTCGGTAGCCAAGGAGCGTTTTAGAGCTGGAAGCATCGCCAAGAGTGAGCTACTCCAAGCCCAAATAGAGACCAAAGAGGTTGAAAGTAAGATTAAAGAGCTTCAGCTAGAGAGGGTCAAAGCCAAACATGAGCTACTGCGTTTTGCCAATCTAAGCATAAAAGATGAACTCTCAACAGAGCATCAGTTTAGACTAAAAGCCTCTACCCACATAACCCAGCCACTTTTGGCAGTCGCCAAAAAAGAGCAAGAGAGAGCCGATGCCAAGTTGGCTCTGGCTTCACACACCATTGAGCGTATAGAGCTTTTCTCAGAGATAGAGAGTGAACCCGACCAAGATATCTTTAGATTAGGAGTTGCCATTCCCTTACCCCTTTTTCATAACAACTCCGAGGAGAAGCAGTTGGCTAAAATTGAGATTGCCAACCAAACGGTGCGTTTAGAGGCAGAAAAAGGAGCTTTGGAGTTAGAGCTAAAACAGCTACAGCACGAAATAGAAACACAAGAGCATCTGCAAGACAATTATCAAGCCTTAATCACTGAGCAAGAGCAACTTTTGGCAATGTACCAAGAGGGGTATGCCATTGCGAAGGTTAATCTGCTAAAACTCAACACGCTAAAAAAGTCACTGCTTCAGAGTAAAGAGCAACTGCTAGGCTCAACACTTGCCATAGAGCAAAAAATCATCAAAATCAACTACCTACAGGGGGCATATCATGAATAAAATTTTAACATCACTGCTACTTGCACCAACCCTATGGGCATTGGATGTCCCCATGGATGAGGTCAAAAGAGAGATATTTCAAGAGACCATTACCGTTAACTTCAAAATTGTTCAGCTTAGTTCAGCCAAAGAGAGCATTATGGCAAGGCTTGGTGGGCGAATTAGTCGCTATCTAGTCGAGCAGGGGCAGAGGGTGAAACGGGGTCAAGCCATTGCAATTATTGAGTCGCTTGAACTTGCCAAGCTCTCTTCGGAGTTAAAGCTACTTAGAAAACAGTTAGCCGTTCACAACAAAAACTACAAGATTTTAAAGTCACTCTTTGACAAAGGATTGGAGTCACTAGAAAAGGTCAACAAAGAGCAGAGAGAACGTGACGAGACAGCCTCCAAAATAGAGAGCATTAAAACTCAGCTCAAACTTTTGGGAGTCAGTAGTCAAGGGGTAGTAAAAAGTAGCTACACCATCTATGCCCAAGGTTCAGGAACCGTAGCCAAGATATTGGTTCCCACCAATTCCGTGGTCGATGCCAACACGCCGTTGGTGAGCATTGTCAAAGGTGGGTCGAGCTTTTTGGTGCAGTCTTATGTGCCACTCAATTATGTTGGTGAGGTTGAGGTGGGGCAAAAGGGAAAGTTACTCTATGGGGGCAAAGCGTATGCCATGCACATCAGTCAGATTTTACCTGAACTAGATGAGCAGACGCAACAGATGGTGGTGTTGTCTGCTTTGGATGAGCCTGTGCGTAATCTCTTTGTGAATGCTTATGTCGACTCACAACTCTCTATTGGTGAGCCAAAGAGTTATTTGGCTGTTAAGAAATCGGCGTTGTCGTTTTTTAATAATGAGTGGGTGGTCTTTGTGCCTGAGGAGCATGAGGGAGAAGAGCATGAAGAGGAGCATCATGATGAAGATGAAAAAGATGATGAACATGGACATCATCATGAGAAAGAAGAGGTTCCTTATGATATTCGTGTGGTGAAGATTTTGAAGCAGAATGAGAAGTGGGTGGCTATTGAGGGGCTTGGTGAGCATGAGGATTATGTTTCGGATAAGAGTTATTATATTAAGTCTCTTTTATTGAAATCTTCTTTGGGTGGTCATGGGCATTAATTTTATTTTAACTTCTTCTTGTCACTTTTTTTTCTTTGTTTCGCAACGAAAGAAAAAGAAGTAACCAAAAAAAAGAAAGTGCGAAGGGCTGTCGCTGGTTGTGGCTTCCTTTTGCATGGCAATAATATTTAATAAATCGTATATAAACAAGGAAAAAATATGCTCAACAACATCATAGAGCTATCATTAAAACAAAAACTACTGGTCATTGTTCTCTTTATGACTTTATCTTTTCTAGGCTATAGGTCATACAACACTGTACCTATTGACGCATTCCCCGATATTACCCCAAAGCAGGTGGTCATCTATACGGAGAGTGCAGGAAATTCGGCTGAGGATATTGAAAAACTCATAACCTACCCCCTAGAGTCGGCTCTTTCGGGCATGGCAGGGGTGAAGAGTATTATGTCTAACTCCATCTTTGGACTCTCCTATATCTCTATCTTTTTTGAGGAGGGGTATGATATCTACTTTCTGCGTCAGCAGGTGGCTGAGCGTATTTTGTCGGTCGATATTCCTCAAGGCTGGGGAAAGCCAACACTTGGACCCAATACCACGGGGCTTGGGCAGGTCTTTTGGTATGAACTGCACGATGCTACGCACAGCAAGTCACTCCAAGAGATACGAGAGCTTCAAGAGTTTTTTGTCAAGCCGATGTTCAAGTCAGTTGCTGGGGTTGAGGAGGTGACCTCGGTCAAATCCTTTGGGGGTCGAGCTGTCACCATTGGCGATGTGGCAACAGTGCAGAAGGGGAATGCCCCTCGCTTTGGTGCCATTAGCATTGATGGGAATGAGTCGGTTTTGGGGATGGTCTTGCAACGTACAGGAACCGATGCCAATCGCGTAGTAGAGGGGTTAAAAGCCAAAATGAAGCAGGTCAATGCCTCTTTACCAAAAGGGGTAAGTATACGGCTTATTTACGATAGAACCGAGATGACCCAAAAAGCAGTAGCAACCATCTCAAACGCACTCATAATGGGGATGGGTTTGGTGGCGATTGTTCTTTTTTTGTTTCTCTTTGAGTTGCGTTCAGCCTTTATCGTTATTATCTCTTTGCCTCTGTCGTTACTGATTGCCTTTTTATTGATGGAGTACTTCGGACTCTCTGCAAACCTTATGAGTCTAAGTGGTTTAGCCATTGCCGTGGGAATGATAGTCGATGGAACGATTGTTATGGTTGAGAATGCTTATCGACACCTTAATAAAACGCCAAATGCCAATCGATTGACGCTTATTTTAACCTCTGCCAAAGAGGTTGCTACGCCTGTTACCTTTGCTATCTTAATCATTGTGGCTGTATTTATTCCTCTGCTTAGTCTTGATGGGTTGGCAGGAAAACTCTACTCTCCAATGGCACTGAACATCGTCTTTGTAATGCTTGGTTCACTCTTGGTTGCTTTAGTCCTTGTGCCTGTGCTTAGTTTGGCACTTTTAAAACCTAAAAAGAGTCAAGAGAATATCGTGATGAGGTCGGTTAAGTGGCTCTACCTTCCCTTTTTAAAGGGGGCGTTACATTTTCCTAAGTTGGTGCTTCTTTTTGTGAGTTTAGCTTTTATTTCTCTTGCCTATCTGCTTACTTTACAAGGGCGAGAGTTTATGCCAACGCTGAATGAAGAGAGCATTATGTATCGTGTCATTGCTCCCCCTGGACGGCTCTTAGTCAATCAGTGGAGACGGCTCAACATATCGAAAAATATATCTTAAAAAACTACGCTTCTGATGTAGCCTCTGTGCTAAGCATGATAGGACGAAGTGAAAAAGGTGAGACAGCCCAACCCAACTATATGGAGATACTCTTAACCCTAAAAGATGATATTGAAAATCTTCCAAAACTAAGTTCTGATATGACCGAAGATTTGAGTCATACCTTTGAGCATGTCCGTTTTGTGCCAACGCAACCCATTGCGATGCGAATCGAGGAGTTACTAGAGGGGGTGCAGTCTGAACTTGCCATTAAAATCTATGGCGAAGAGCAAAAAGTCATGGCTCAAATCTCTGCCCAAATCCAAGAGGCACTGGAGGGGTTAGAGGGGCTGGAGGAGGTAGAGATTGAACCTCAACTGGGTCAAGCCAATATTGTTATCTCCCCCAACTACCAAGCCTTGGCACGATATGGGGTAAAGGTCTCCGAGCTTATGCAACTGATTCGTAATGGTGTGGGAGAAGAGCCACTCACCCAAAAGATAGAGGGGGTCAAACGCTTTGGTATTGTCGCCAAAATCAAAGATGCCAAGCAAGACATCGAGAGCCTAAAAAATATGCCCATTCGCTCAACCAATGGTTCGATTGTGATGCTCAAAGACCTCTGCCACATCGAGGTACGCCAAGGGGCATCGTTTATCAAACGTCAAAACCTCAACCGTTATATGGTACTGGGCATTGAGACCAAGGGGCGAGATGTCGCCTCACTGGTGGCAGAAGCCAATGAACGCATCCAAAAGCAGGTCAAGCTTCCTGCTGGGTACTACATCGAGTGGGCAGGAGAGTTTAAAAATATGCAAGAGGCAACAGCTAGGCTACTGATGATTATTCCTGTGACCATTGTACTAATTTTACTGCTTCTCTATACAGCCTTTGGCTCCATGAAAAAGGCGTTGCTGGTACTGATGAATGTCCCATTTGGTCTTATGGGTGGGATTGTGGCACTGATTATCAGTGGCATCTACCTCTCAGTCTCAGCCATTATAGGCTTTTTGGCTATCTTTGCCATTGCGATTCTCAATGGTATTGTCTTGGTAAGCTTTATAGATGAGTTACGCCAGAACTACCCCAACAAAGAGCTAAAAGAGCTGATAATAGAGGCAACACTTTTACGGCTTCGACCTGTGTTGATGACAGCCTTTACCACGCTCTTTGGGATTTTGCCTCTACTCTACGCTACGGGGGTGGGGAGTGAGATTCAGTATCCGTTATCTGTAGTGATTGTTGGGGGGATTGTGAGTTCTACTTTGCTTACTTTGTTGGTTTTGCCTGTGGGGTATTGGTTGGTACAGAAAGAAGATACTAAGTGAGAATTAGGCTAGTTTAGCCAATTCTCCCACTTGAATTTAGGTTCTATTTCAGAGAGTTTTTCAAAAATTCCATCATCACTAAATTGGCTATTTTAAATCTCTCAACTCAAATCCACTTCTAATCTCTTGACTGCAATTTTTGAGGTATTCAACTGTACCACTGCTCATTGTACCTCTCATCTCATCAGCCACTTTTGCCCATTTACCTTTTTTTTTGGTAGCTTTATTTGAGATTAGGTTTGCTTGATTGGTTAAAAAGTCGGTAATCATGTTTTTGATTTCATCAATACTTTTGTTTTGAATAAATTTTGCTACTTCTTGGTCATTGATATTGATTGTTCCAAGATTAAGAGATACTTGCATGGTTGACTCCTTTGTTGTTTGTTTTTAGTATATCAGAAAGTTGTTGAAAGTGGGGTAGATGGTTATTTTCTACCTTTCTAAAAAAGATAAGACAACAGATTTAATATACGCACCATCAAGCCGATGAGAAGCATTGGGAACAATCACCAATTTACAACTGTTCATGTCTTTAAAAATCATCTTGGCTAACTTTGGGTCACATATCTCATCATCTAGCCCTGTATGCACTTCTATATTGATAATTGGAAATCTATTTTCCTCTTTATATTGCAACAGCTTTTTGGCTCTAGGGGGAGAGACAATGGGGCGATTTTCTTGGACTCTTGACTTGCCTAACATCGGAGAGAAGAGTAGAGATTTTCCTTTAAACCCTTCCATCTCTAAAACAGCATGTAAAAATAGATAGGCTCCGTATGAGTTGGCGATGACTCTAGCATTGTGGTCAAAAAAAAATGCTTCTAAATCATCTTTAACTACAGCTACTTGTTGCGAGAATTTCATTGTTTGGAAATACTCATCTATATTGTGACCTACCACTTCATAGCCTAAATCGCTTAATATTTTTCCCATAAAACCATCGACTCTTCCTCTTCGACCTGGCAATAGGTATACTTTTTTTCTCAAGCATACTCCTTAAGAGTCTTAATCAATGCCTCTTTACCACTTAAGTTGGCATACTTTTTACTGCGTCTGTTCCACCATGCAGAGGCTGGATGAGGCGTTTGAATTAATGGGATAGATAGCTCATTAAAGTCTTCTTTATCTAAATGTTTATAGGCTTTTTGACTGCTCATAATGACTATATCAGGTTTAATTGTTTTAATTACCGATAGAAGCGTTTCATTGGCAACATCAATATCCTTTTCTTTAACTCTTATAGAGCCTCCTGTTAGCTCAGCTGGACGCTGAAAGAAGTTCATAAAAGCAAGGGTATGATAGATACTCTTGGCACTATGCTCTTCTCCTTTTAGCACCTCTCCCATATTTAAAAAAATATGATGAGACTTTTTAGTTTTTTTAGAAGTGACAAAACGCTCAATAACATCTCGTGTGTTAATTCCTCTATCCTCTTTGATACTGCTTTCTATTTTACCTAAATACCACTTATCAATATCATGATGAGCCGTAATGCCCTTAGGCAAGTAGTGGCTCTCTCCGACAAAGAGTATCTTGGTTTTGCTTGATGAGTAATTCTCCCCAATCCATGGTATCATTTTGGGATAGTGTTTGTAGTGTCCTATTTCTTGAAGTTTTGCATTGTATTTTGTTGTCATTGTAATCCTTGTTCTATTTTTTTGAGTTGCTGATGGGAAGAACTCTCTCTACATAAGAGACAAAATTTTTTAGATGAAATGGTTTATATTTGAATAATATATTTATTTTTAATTTTAAAAATTAATTTATTATACTTATTTAATATTAAAGTTTATCTATTGGGTTAGGAAGATTTGCACCTCTTGGAATTGTGGTTATTGGTGGTGGATTTGTTTGGTTGGTGGAAAAAATAAGGTAGGATAGCTCCTACCTGTTAAAGTTAATCTAAATACCAAGCTAATGATTTTTCATAGTGTGGTATTTTTCTTTCGTTGTCCCAGTTGGCTTTTTTAATCCAGTCTCTAACCGAGGCTCTGGTTTGTCCATGTATCATCTTTTGAGCAGTTTTGCTACTGCGTTTAGATTGATGGTTTTTTTTATGATAGATTTTTTTTGGCTTATGGGTAGTTCTATAGACTTTCTTGTAAAGCTCCTTGTTGTTTAAACCATTCATTGGTCACTCCGGTTGTTGTAGATTTAAGGTTACCCTTATAACAACCTAATGTGTTCCAAGTAGCTTTGGTGTTTTCATCTTTAAATCCTTTTTATCGTATTGAAAAATTATAACAAAACTAAAATCAAAAAAAGATAGAGAGTCGTTCTAAATTACTAATTGCGACTTTTGTAACATAAAGGGGATAATCTTTTTTGATAGAGGAATCTATTAAGTTATTCGACTCTAAAAGGGTATATAATTGCATCAAAAAGGAAAAATCCTATTATGCAAGAGCTATTACTTTTTTATAAAAAAGTTCTTAATCATCCATTACAAAATATCCCTTCTCTTTTCTTTTTGGGGACAGCACTTTTTGGTATCTTAACACTTTTATCGTTACTAATAAGTGATTTTTTAGTTGTTCCTTTTGTTTTGGTGGCAACGGTTGCTCTGTTTGTGGCAATGTGGTATATTAAAATCCTTGGAACACTCAGTGAAAATCTAGAGAAGATGGAAGAGAATGTCGAACAACTCAAAGATAGTAATGATAAACTACATGAAGAGCTTCAGGCAATGGAGAATCTACGAAAAAATTTAGAGAGCTATGCTCAAGAGAACAACACATCCCTTAAAAAAGTGGTTAGTGAGATTAATCAAAGTTTTCAAAAGCTTGAAGCGATTACTAAAGAGAATGAGAAAGTGCTACTCTATAAAATTGCTCAAGATTTGGAGTTTATGGATAAAAAAATCGGTATGAGTCAAGAGGAGTATCAACGTTTTATCAAACGGGTTCCAAGTTACCTAAAAGCCAAATTTAAACCTTTTGATGAGATTGCTAATAGTGATAAAAAGATTGACTACAAAGAGCTATCGGGTGTGATTCAGTCGATTTTAGATCAACAGAAAATTGTATAAGAGAGATCGTAAGTAAAGGTCTTTTTCAAGGGGGTGGTTTCCCCTTTTTTAGTGGTTTAACTTAAGCCTTGTTACAAAGCCAGCTCTTGAGTCACCAACTCATTTACTACTTTAGGATTCCCTTTTCCTTTAGTAGCTTTAAGTACTTGTCCTACAAAGAAGCCAAAAAGTTTACTGTTTCCTGCTTTATATTTCTCTACATTTTCAGGGTTTTTTGCCATTACCTCTTTAATAATAGGTAAAATCACAGCAGGATCGCTTATCTGTTTTAAATCTTTGGACTCAACGATTTGTGTTGGATTTTCTCCACTCTTAACCATCTCTTCAAATACCTGCTTGGCTATCTTGGTTGAGATGGTCTCATCCTCTACCATTTTGATAAGCTCTGCTACATCTGCAGGGGTGAACTTTAACTCATTTAGCTCTTTGTTTTTTAGCTCTCTAGCCACTTCATTGCTAACAATATTGGCAATTGCTACAGGACTATCTAGTCTCTCTAAAGCTTTAGCATAAAAGGTGGAGAGTTTGGCATCACGGGCTAAGGTGTTGGCGACTTCGCTGTTGAGTTTTAGCTCTTTTGTGTAGTTCTCAAATAGAGCTTGTTCCTCTGCTGTCATGGGAGCTACCTCTCCATCTATTTGCTCTTTTTTAGCTTGAGGTTTTGCTCTGGCTTTTGGAGCTTTTTTCTTCTTTTTTGAGAAGGACTCTTTTAGTCCTACAATTTTGTTAAACACAGGTGCTTCATCGCTGTAGTCCATAGGGTCAGCATAAAAATACCCCTCTCGCTCAAACTGGAAACGCTCATCTGGTTTTTGGGTAATGACAGCTGGTTCAATTAGAGCATCTTTAACAATTCTCAGAGAGTTTGGGTTTAAATCTTCTATACCCTCTGGGGCTTCATTTTTAAAGAGTCTATCGTATACTCTTACCTCGATGGTTTTGGCATTAGAGGCTTCGACCCACTGAATGGCACTTTTGACTTTAATGCCACTGGTGTCTTGTCCACTTTTTGAGTCGGGGTGATACTCTGCTTTTATCTCGATAATATTACCCTTTTCATCTTTGATGACCTCTTTACAAGTAATAATATAGGCGTATTTAAGCCGTACAGGTTGCGTAGGGGTTAGACGAAAGTAGCCTTTTTCTGGATTTTCGCTAAAGTCAGCTTGGTCAATGAAAATCTCTTTAGAAAATGGTAGTTTTCTACTTCCCTCTTTTGGGACATCATGAGGGTAGTAGGGAGCCTCTAGCTCTTCACTGCCCTCATAATTGGTGATGGTTACTTTAAGTGGGTTCATCACACACATAACCCGTGGTACTTTGGTATTGAGGTCATCTCGTATGGCAAACTCCAGTTGTGCTACATCGACTACCGAGTTGGCTTTGGCAATACCAATGCTCTCACAAAAGTTTAAAATCGACTCAGGAGTATAGCCTCGTCTTCTAAGTCCTGCAATGGTGGGCATTCTAGGGTCATCCCAACCGTTAACTTTGCCCTGTTCAACCAACTCTAAGAGCTTTCGTTTACTCATCACGGTGTAGTTGATGTTAAGCCGTGCAAACTCATGCTGGTAGGGTCGTGGGGGTTCAAGCTCTAGGGTATCAAGGAGCCAGTCGTAGATCTCTCGGTTGTTTTCAAACTCTAGGGTACAAATAGAGTGGGTAATTCCTTCAATGTAATCAGAGAGAGGGTGGGCAAAGTCATACATAGGATAGATTGCCCACTTATCTCCTGCACGGAAGTGGTGTGCGTGTCGAATACGATAGAGCAGGGGGTCACGCATTTTCATATTGGGTGAACTCATATCGATCTTGGCTCTTAAAATATGCTCTCCCTCGGCAAACTCTCCATTTTTCATACGTTCAAGCAGATCTAAGTTCTCCTCTACGCTTCTGTTTGCATATTGGCTTCGTCTCCCTGCTGTGGTGACGGTTCCACGTAATTCACGCATCTCCTCTTCACTACTGCTATCGACATAGGCTTTGCCCATTTTAACAAGCTTAATGGCGTATTCATAGAGTCTCTCAAAGTAATCAGAGGTATAGCGAACATCTCCTTCCCACTTGAACCCTAGCCATGCTACGGCATCTTTTAGTGCTTCAACATATTGGGTATCTTCGGTTGTTGGGTTGGTGTCATCCATTCTTAGGTTACAAACCCCATTGTAATCTTGAGCAATGCCAAAGTTAATGCTAATTGATTTGGCATGACCAATATGGGGAAAACCGTTGGGTTCAGGGGGGAACCGTGTGACAATCTCTTGGTATTTACCGTTTTTTAAATCCTCTTCGACGATTCTGCGTAAAAAATCTTTGCTTTTTTTTTCCATCTGTTTGACCCTTTGATTATTAAAGAGGGTATTTTAGCCAATTGGTGCTTATTGATAGTCTTTTTTATCGTAAAATGGTATTGGAAATCTATTAAAAATATATTATTTTTTATTTAAATAAAATAGTTTTAAGTTTAACCAAAGGGTTTTGGGCATAAAATCTATTAATGTATGTTTAAAACTCAAGGAGAACGTTGAAAAATCTAAAATAAGGAGGATTGGAATGATTTGGATACTAATGGCAACGATTGTGGGATTGATTTTGGGCTGGCTACTGAGAGGGGAGGAGTGCGAGAGTCAAGTCAAAAGGCTAGAAAAGGAGATTGAGGCATTAAAAAAGTCTCTCTCGCAGGAACCTGAGCTTCTAGCTACTCCTAGAGGGGGTCAAAAAGATGATCTTACACAGCTTAAAGGGATTGGTTCGGTTTTAGAAGAGCGTCTAAATGGCTTAGGAATCTATCATCTAGATCAGATTGCTTCTTGGAACTCTAATCATGTCAAGTGGGTTGATCAGCACATGCCATTCCCTGGTCGAATTGAGCGTGAAGCGTGGGTAGATCAGGCAAAAAAACTTCTCGATTAAGCTTTGCTAAAGAGTATGGGGGATACTCTTTGGGATTGTCTTTCTTCTTTATTTTCTCTTTTTTTATTGAATCAAATTGTAATCTTTAAAAATTTGCTTTGGATGCGGATTGTATTTATCTTCTCGTTAGATACATTAGATATAATAAGCCAAAATGAAAAAAACGTAAAAATGATAGATTATGTTAAAAAGGATCCTATGTTATGAGATTTTCTAGAATGCTAATTCCCACCCTAAAAGAGGCACCTAGTGATGCTGTTTTGATCTCCCATATTCTCTTGCTTCGAGCAGGGTTTATTCAATCTTCTGGTGGTTCTGGACTCTATAATTTCTTACCCTTGGGTAAGATGACACTCGATAAAGTACGTACGGTGGTTAAAGAGGAGCTTGATCGTGCAGGATGTAATGAGGTACACCTACCTATGGTAACCCCTCTTAGCCTTTGGGAGGAGACAGGTCGAGCTGATAAATTTGGTAAGGAGCTTTTACGCTTTAAGGATCGTCATGAAAATGGCTTTACCTTGAGTCCCACTAACGAAGAGGCAATGGTTAATCTAGTACGTCAAACGGTTAAAAGTTACAAGCAGTTACCCCTTAATGTCTATCAGATTAACTGGAAGTTTCGTGATGAGGTGCGACCTCGTTTTGGTTTGATGCGGGGGCGTGAGTTTTTGATGAAAGATGCGTATAGTTTTCATGCAAGCACTGAAGATATGCAGCGAGAGTTTGCACTCATGGAGGAGACTTATAAAAAGATCTTTACCCGTTTGGGATTAGAGTTTAGAGTGGTCGAAGCCGATTCGGGAGCCATTGGTGGTGCAGGTTCTAAGGAGTTTATGATCCTTGCAGAGAGTGGAGAGGACACCATTATGGTCTGTGATCGTTGTGATTTTGGGGCAAATGTAGAGGTAATTGATGAGAATGCAACAGAGTGTCCCAAGTGTGGAGGGGCTCTTTCTCGAACCAAAGGGATCGAAGCTGGGCATATTTTTCAGCTTGGAACCACCTATTCCGAGGCGATGAAAGCAGAGTTTTTAAATGAAAATCAGAAGCTAGAGCCTTTTGTTATGGGAACGTATGGGATTGGTGTTAGTCGGCTTTTAGCGGGGATTATAGAACAGAGTCATGATGATCGTGGTTGTATCTGGACAAAAGAGTCGGCACCTTTTGTGGTGGATATTATTGTAGCAAAAGCCAAAGACGAGGTTCAGATGAGTGCGGCAGAGGAGATCTATCAGATACTTCAATCCAAAGGAGTGGATGTCTTACTTGATGATCGAGCCGATAAAAAGATCGGTTTTGGTGCCAAAATGAAAGACTTTGAATTGATTGGATTCCCTTTTGCTGTGGTGGTAGGAAATGATATTGCTGAAGGAAAAGTAGAGCTTATTACCCGTAAAGGTCTAGAAAAAGAGCGTATTAACCTAGAAGATATTGTACCCACTATTATAGAGAGGTTAGGATTATGATATTTGTTGTTGCCTATTTTTTCTTGGAGCTCTATATCTCATTGAGTGTGGGGGAGAAGATAGGTTTTCTCTGGACGGTTATCTGGATTGTGACCACTTTTGTGATTGGTATGGGATTGCTTAAAAATGCGCATCTTGCAATCATGAGCAATATGAAGCTTGCTTCACTAGGACAACTTAGTGCCAAGAGTTTCCATGATGCAAGTACCTCCTATTTTCTGGGGGCAATTCTGCTTATAATCCCTGGGGTTTTTTCTGATTTTCTGGGGCTTATGGCATTATTCTATAGCGTATTTTTACAATTTGGTGGTACAATACCGATTGTAAAAGATAAAACAAATATTAAAAATTCAAATCAACAAGGAGATGAGAATGTCATTGATGTCGAAATTATTGAGTGTGACACTAATCGCAACATTAAGCCTTAGTGCTGCCTCAAACGAATCAGAAGTTAAAGAGTATATAAAAAAACATCTGGTTAAGAGCCCAAGAATCAAAGTAGGTGAAGTTGAAATTATCGAAAAACAATCTCCATCAGAGCTCAAAGGGTGGGATGTTTATTTTGTTAATATTCATGCCGAGATTCAGCAGTCCCCAACTGTTAAAGATAAAGTAACTGTTCCTGAAACCATTTTTGTTAAGGATGGTTTTGCTGCAAATACATTGATTGATATTAAAACAGGAAAAGATTATCATAAAGAGTTAAAACCCAGTATTGATCCAGCCCTTTACGATGATAAACACCTCTTTGCAGGAAATAAAGATGCAAAACATAAGATTTTGGTCTTCTCTGATCCTCAGTGTCCATTCTGTCAAGAGAAGGTTCCTGAGATCTATAAAGCGGTCAAAGCACACCCTGAGACTTTTGCACTCTACTATTATCACTTTCCGTTGCTTAAGATCCATCCTGTATCGGACATTATTACCCGTGCAATGTTGATCGAGCAAGAGAAGAAAAATTATGATAAAGTTATCGATATGTACGCTTTTAAGATCAATCCTCGTGAGGTAAATCTAACAAAGGTACTTAAAAAGCTGAATCACGATTTTGATCTTAACTTAACCGAAGAGCAGATTGACTCGGATAAGATTGCTAAAGAGTTAAAGCATGACAAAGATATCGCAACCAAATCCATGGTAAGTGGAACACCAACGGTTTATCTTGATGGTGTTTGGGATAAGTCCAGAAATAAATATAAAGAGTTTATTGATGGTGAGGCTTCAGGAAAGCAATGAACTGATCGTATCAAAGATTTTTTTGGTAATATTCTTTGATAACACACTATAAAAAAGAGAAAAAGAGTTTTTGTGGAGAGATTAATTATCGCAACCAGAGCCAGTGATCTGGCTCTTTGGCAAGCGAACCATGTAAAAGATAGAATTGAGGCGGCTTTTCCTGATGTTCAGGTTGAGCTTAATAAGATTACCTCTAGAGGTGATAAGATCTTAGATAAACCATTAGCACTAATTGGAGGTAAAGGACATTTTACCAAAGAGCTAGAAGAGGAGATGCTCGCAGGGAATGCTCATCTTGCGGTACACTCACTTAAAGATGTTCCTAGTTACATGCCCGAGGGCTTAGAGCTAGCAGCCGTGACCAAACGGGCAGATCAGTCGGATCTGTTTCTTTCGCATACCTACCCAACACTTCAAGATCTCCCCGAGGGTGCAGTGGTTGGAACGACTAGTCTAAGACGACGCATGCAACTCCTTTCGATTCGCCCTGATCTTAAGGTTAAGGATCTTAGAGGCAATGTCAATACTCGGCTTAGAAAGCTAGCTGAGGGGCAGTATGATGCAATTATTTTGGCATACATTGGGCTTGAGCGTTTGGATCTTCTTAAGGATATTCCCCATACACAGAAGCTTCCACTTGGTGTGATGATTCCACCTATGGGACAGGCAGCATTGGGGATTCAGGTTGTCTCAAGTAATGATCGTGTTCGAGAAATTGTTCAAGTATTGAATGATGAAGATACCTTTTTATGCTCTACGTTAGAGCGAGATTTTATCTCTAAAATTGGTGCGGGTTGTTCGGCTCCTGTTGCGGTTAATGTGACCATCGATGGAGAGATTGTAGAGATCAAAGCGATGATCGGTTTCCCCGATGGTTCAAAGGTTCTAGAGAAAAAAATTGGTGCTTCTCGTGCCTCTTGTTCTCAGTTGGGTAATCTGATGGCAAAGCTTATGATGGACGAAGGTGCCATGAAAATCCTTAAGGAAGCAGAGTCAATGGCGTTTAAAGCTGAGATGCCTGAGCGTCTCTAGTGTTATAGGAGGGGCTCTCCCTCCAATGTTAAAAAATGTTTCTCTTTAAAATCCTATAATTGATCCAATAAAAGTTGAATAAAAAGTATTTTATTTTGTTTTACTTATGAAAAAAATCTAAAGTTTTCACTTAATATTAAATTAATATTAAACCTTTCCTCTATATAATCTTTCCAGAATTATAAGTGAGCTATTAAAAGTTAAAATATTATGTATAAGATTCAAGGAAATTATAATGAAATTAAAAGAGGTTGCAAATATTATTAAGGGTGCCTATCTTAAAGAGGAGGCAGGAAAAAAAAGTCGTCACTATAAAGAGTTGACCATGATCTCACTCGAGCCCATATCATTTATTGATGAGCGAAAGGTGATTGATGTAAATTGTAGCTCTAATGTACTCTCTAAACAGTTAACACAAGAGGGGGATGTGATTGTAAGTCTATACTATCCAATGATCGCTTGTTATGTAGAAAAAGGGCAGGAGGGGTATGTGGTACCACACTATATGGCAATTATTCGTCTTAAACCTTATGTTAATATCGATTCTCGATTTATTGTGCAGTTTATTAACTCCACAAGAGGACGTAAAGCACTCTGTAAAGAGGTTACATCACTCTATGGTATTCGTCCTGCAACGTTGCCGTTGAAGTATTTAAACAATGTGGATATTCTAGAGAAAGAGAATACCCTCATCGAGAGTTTTTAGTCAATTTTACTCATAATGAATTGATCCATCTCATCGACGATTACCTCTAAGGTTCGCTCTCCGTTAATTACATGGAGTAGTCCCTTTTGGGTGTAGAAGTCTTGGATCTCTTTGAGAGGATCGGTATAGATTTTCATACGATCATAGAAGACTTCAATACTGTCATCGCTTCGTTCCTCACCTGGTTTAGCATCGGCAGCACGTCCTAAGATTCGCTCTTTGGCAACTTGCTCAGAGACACGGACTTCGATGGTGGAAACCAGTTCAATCTCATCTTCTTTAGCAAGCAGTTCATCTAGTGCCTTCATCTGCTCCACCGATCGAGGATAACCATCGATCAGAATGTTGTCTACAGGTGCATTTTTGATGGCGGTAATAATGGTGTCGATAATAATATCTAGAGGAACCAGAGCACCTCGAGAGATATAGCTTTCGATGGTTTGTCCTAGCTCTGATCCACTAGAGACCTCTTCGCGTAGCATATCTCCAGTAGAGTAGTGTACAATTTTATCCGCATGTTTTTTAGCAATCAAGCTCGCATCGGTAGTTTTTCCTGAACCTGGTGCTCCAATAATAAGAAACAGTTTTTTTGACATCTTTTTCCTTTCTTTTTGTTGTTTGATTGGGGGTAGGGGTATTCCCTACGCCTCAATTTTTTTACGAATTCTAAGACTTAGCTCAGTGAGTTGCTCTGGATCCACTTCGCTTGGGGCATTGGTGAGTAGACACTGTGCTTTTTGTGTTTTTGGGAAGGCAATAACCTCACGAATAGAGCTAGCACCTGTCATAAGCATAATCATTCGATCGAGTCCAAGGGCAAATCCACCATGTGGGGGAGCCCCATACTTAAAGGCATCAAGTAAGAATCCAAACTTCTCTTGAGCTTCCTCATCGGAGATGCCAAGGAGTTTGAAGATCTCTGCTTGAATATCCTCTTTATGGATACGGATCGACCCTCCACCAAGCTCGACACCATTAAGAACCACATCATAAGCGATGGACTGGAGATCTTCGATATCATCAAATTCAATCTTTCCATCCACCGTTTTAGGCATGGTAAAGGGGTGGTGCATCGCTTTGATTTTACCCTCTTCGACCTCAAACATAGGAAAGTCAAGTACCCAGAGGAACTCAAATTGGTCTTTAGGGATAATATCCATCACTTCAGCAAGGTGGATTCTAAAGCGTCCCATGTAGTCCCAGACCAATTTCTTGTTGCCCGCTCCAAAGAAGACGGCATCGCCCACTTTAAGCTCACATCGATCGATAATGGCTTGGATATCCTCTTCGCTAAAGAATTTGGTGAGTGGTCCTTTGAGACCCTCCTCTTTCATCTGAAAGTAACCTAGTCCTGCTGCTCCAAATTTACGTACATAATCTTCAAAACGTTTCATCTCTCTTTTAGAAAAGATATTGTCTCCATTGGGAACCTTGAGGGCTTTGATTCGGTTCTTTTTAGGGTCTTTGGCAATATTAGAGAAGATCTCATTGTCACATCGCTCAAAGATATCAATAACATCAACCATCTTAAGGTCATAACGGATATCGGGTTTGTCACTTCCATAGAGTTCCATGGCATCGGAATAGCTCATACGTTGGAATTTTTCAGGGATATCAAAACCACAATTTTTAAAGATAGAGTGAATCAGTTTCTCCCCAACCGCTAAGACATCCTCTTGGTCACAGAAGCTCATTTCAACATCGATCTGGGTAAATTCAGGCTGACGATCGGCACGAAGATCTTCATCTCTAAAACACTTAGCAATCTGGAAGTATCGATCAAACCCACCCACCATCAAGAGCTGTTTAAAGAGTTGTGGGGATTGAGGCAACGCATAAAACTCACCCCCATGCACCCGTGAAGGAACGAGGTAATCTCGTGCCCCTTCGGGGGTCGATTTGGTCAAGATGGGGGTTTCTACTTCGAGGAAACCGAGCTCATCAAGGGCATTTCGTGTGGCAATGGTTGCTTTGGATCGGAGTTTGAAAATATCATAAGATTTTTGAGTTCGTAGCTCAAGGTAGCGATATTTGAGTTTGATCTCTTCATTGACCTTCTCATCGCCAAGTTCAAAAGGCATAGGGAGTGAGCGGTTTTCAATGGTGAGTTGATCGGCAACAATTTCTATTTTTCCTGTTTTAAGTTTAGGGTTCTCAAGACCTTCCCCACGAGCACGTACTTTTCCTGTAATAATTAATACAAATTGATCCCTGATCTCTTCGGCAAGTTGGTGTGCTTGGGCATTCTCTGCAGGGTCACAGACAATCTGTACCACTTCATCTTTGTCTCTTAGGTCAATAAAAATAAGTCCACCATGGTCACGTCGACTCGATACCCAACCCGATACGGTGACGACCTCTCCAATGTGTGTCTCATTAACATCTGCACAGTAGTGTGTTCTCACGATTTATCCTCTATTCTATATACACGCAGGTATATGGTTTAAAATTTTTCGCGATTATATCCAATTGTTGCATAGAAGTAGCCATCAAGAGAGATGAAAAAAAATATGAGAATTTAATAGATCAAAACAGGATCAAGAATTTTTATGTTATTCTACCACTAAAAGTGAAAAAAAGGTAGACACTCATGGCATACAACAGCTTAGAGAAAATAGAAAAAGTGGGTTTTGTTCTTCGTCCTGATTCAGAAGATATGTTAAGCCTTTATAATGATATCTCTATTAAGTTTCAAAAACGAAATATACAAGTTTTGATAGAACAAGAGTCTGCAGTCATGTTGGGTCTTGAGGGGATAGCGTTTACACAGATGTGTCAAGAGGTTGATCTTTTGGTCTCTTTAGGAGGAGATGGAACACTCTTGGGCTTGGTACGACGGAGTTATGGCTTTGATAAGCCTGTATTGGGCATCAACGCAGGAAATTTAGGATTTTTAGCAGATATTCCCATTGCTTGTGTGGATGATATGATTGAGCGTCTTTTACAGGGGGATTATCGTATCGATGAGCGGATGATGATGGAGGGGTATATTGAGCATGATGATGGGATCAAAGAGGAGTTTTATGCTTTTAATGATATGGTCATTACCCGTCCGACCATTGCACACATGATTAAGCTAGATGCCTTTATTAATGACAATTGGTTTAATACCTATCGTGGGGATGGGTTGATTATCTCTACACCAACAGGCTCTACCGCGTATAATCTCTCTTTGGGAGGACCCATTCTCTATCCACTCTCTAAGGTTTTTATTATGACCCCGATTGCACCCCATTCACTGACTCAGCGTCCTTTGGTGGTTCCGAGTGATTTTATGATTCAGTTAAGCTCTCCTGATGAGTTGGTGGTGATGATTGATGGACAAGATGATTATCGCCTACAGAGTGGAGATCGACTGGTTTTACAAGGCGCTAAAATGTCTGCAAAACTACTGCATAAAAAAGAGCACAGTTACTTTAGTGTTTTACGGGACAAACTCTCTTGGGGGGATGAGTAGTGATAAGGCGGGTTTATCTGAGTTCACTGGTCTCTTTTGATACACTAGAATTGGAGTTAGAACAAGGTCTCGTGGTCTTTTCTGGAGCGAGTGGTGCAGGGAAATCACTCTTGATGAATGCCATTCTTGCAACGTTTGGTTATGCCGTGGTTGAGGCAAAACTTTGTGAGGTAACACTGGAAAAACCTAAAAAATTACAGAGTGATGCACTGGTGTTTGAGGAGGAGATTGTTCTTCGTGCGATCAAAAAAGAGAAGGTACGCTATTATATAAGTGGGCAGAATATCTCTAAAAAGTCACTGCGTCAACTCTTTAGCCCTTTTGTTCGCTACCTTTCGGTTCGGGATAAAGGAGGCTTTGAGAGTACAGAGCTTATTGAGATGATTGATGGGGTACTCTCGGCAGAGGATCGTGCTTTTAAAAAGTTAAAAAAAGAGTATCAAAAACGCTACCGTAACTATCGTGAGAAGATTGATGAGTTAAAAAAGATTCAAGAGAAAGAGTCTCAACTGGCAACACTTATGGAGTTTACTGCATTTGAGATAGAGAAGATCAGCAGTATCGATCCCAAAGAGGGCGAAGAGGAGGAGCTTCTTAAGATTAAACATCAACTCTCTCGTATCGATAAGATCAATGAGGCACTCTCCGAAGCCAATGGAATTTTTGCCTTCGAGGCTTCGGTTAATGAGGTCTATCGACTCTTAGAAAAAGACAACACACCCTTTGTAGAGATGATGAGTCAACTGCATGCCGACTTTGAAGATGTGGCACTGCTAAGCGAAGAGTTAAGTGAGGTGGATATCGAAGCGGTACTGGATCGTTTAGAGCAACTTAGTGAGCTTAAGAGCCGTTACGGAGGTATTCCCGAAGCTTTGGCATATCTTGAAGAGAAAAAACAAGAGTTGGCAAGTTTTAAAAATATTAAAGCCGATAAAGGAATGCTAGAGGCTTTTTTAGAGATGGAGTTTCAAGAGCTTTCGGTCTTGGCTCAAAAATTAACTCTAGCGAGACGACAGGCTACAAAACAATTGGAACAACAGTTAGTTCCTTATCTTGAGGGGCTAAAGTTGCCTTCTTTAAACTTTATTTTTAAATCAATTGTGCTATCCGAGCAGGGTGGAGATGAGGTTGCTATTGATCTGGATGGTTCAACCGCATCAACACTAAGTGGAGGAGAGTTTAACCGTCTACGGTTGGCACTGATGGTGGTTACTCTGTTGGCAAATCAGAACGAAGGTGGGGTATTGATTTTAGATGAGATCGATGCCAACGTAAGTGGTGATGAGTCTATCGCCATTGCCAATATGATTGCCAAGCTTTCAGAGGTTTATCAGGTTTTTGCTATTTCGCATCAGGCACATCTTGCCTCTAAGGCAACACAACATATTTTGGTGAGTAAAAAGGGAGGAAGAAGTCAAGCTACTCCGTTGGATCACTCGGGACGTGTAAGTGAAATTGCCCGGATTATCGGAGGAGAAAACCCCGATATCGAAGCGGTTCAGTTTGCTCAAAAGTTGCTCAACTAGATATCATCTCGATAGACATCATCAATCTCAAAGTCATAATCGGGCTCAATCAGCGGAACAGCATCCACGGCTCCTTGATCGATCTCTACTGCGGAGAGGTTGTACTCTTCACCCTGATAGAAACGTTGCTCTTTGGCATACTTCTCTTCTTTTTTCATCTGTTCTTCAAGTGCTTTAGCGACCCTTTGGGCTTGATCCTCTTTCGAGGTTTCTTGGATTGTCTTACTTTGGTTTTGTTCGGTTGAACTGTTGAGTTCTGAGGTTGCCATCAACGAGAGAGGGGTTGCTACAACGAGGAGAAAAAGCACTTTTTTCATAATTTTACCTTATTAATATCTTTAGTTTCAGTTATATAAAGTATAGCATAATAAAAATAAAATAATATGTTAAAATGCCAAAAAATAATTGATACGGGAGAAGCCATGATAGTAGATACCCATTGTCATCTGGATGATGTGCGTTATAGTGAAGATATAGAAGCGGTACTTGAACGTGCCAAAGCTCAAGGGGTGGAGCGGTTTATTATTCCTGCCGCTGATCCTAAGAGTTTGGCACGAGCTGTATCCTTAGCAGAAGGGTATGATGAGATCTTTTTTGCGGTGGGGGTACACCCCTATGATGCCAAAGCGTATGATCGTGCTCTGTTTGAACCTTTTGTAGGACACAACAAGTGTGTGGCGATTGGTGAGTGTGGTTTAGACTATTATCGTCTTCCTGATTCTCCCGAAGAAGTTGCCAAAGAGAAGGCACTGCAAGCAGAGGTTTTTGTGGATCAGATTCGCTGGGCAAAGGAGTTAAAACTTCCGTTGATTGTACATATCCGTGAGGCATCCGCAGATGCTCAGAGGCTCTTAGAAGAGCATGCAGGAGATGCCGGTGGGGTATTGCACTGCTTTAATGCTAATGAGGAGCTTTTGCGTTTAAGTGGGCAAAATTTCTACTATGGGATTGGTGGAGTTTTAACATTTAAAAACGCTAAAAAATTGGTCAATGTTTATCCCAAAATTCCAAAGGATCGACTCTTGGTAGAGACCGATGCTCCCTACTTAACGCCTCATCCTCATCGAGGAGAGCGTAATGAGCCTGCTTATACACGATTGATTCTTACTAAGATGGCAGAACTTTCGGGACTCTTCGAGAAGGAACTAGAGGCTAAAATCCAAGAGAATACCTATCGGCTCTTTTCTAAACTCTACTAACCTCTCTTTAAGATTAAAAAAGAACATTTTCTTCAAGATGTGGTGCTTCCACATCTTTTTCTTCACAAAAAACAATATAAAAAGTTTATATTTTTTATAAAATACTTATAAAATTAGTTAATATTTTTGTTTAAGGTTTTCTTTAAGTTTTCAATTTATATAATAGTCGTATAATAAATTTTTAAGGATTGAAAAATGAGAGTTTATACCCTATTGGTGATGATATTTTTTTTTAATTCTCATTCGTATGCAGATATTACAGATGATTTCCCCTCCTACTCCTATGTGCTCAATGAGTTTGATGTGGATGTAAATTTTATCTACGATCGAGAGTTTCAAGATTTTGTCTATAAAAACAAAGATCTCTATAAAAAGCGTTTTATTGCTGCGGTAAATCGAGGACAGTTAATTGTTCCGACCATGAAAGAGTTGATGTATCAGCAGGACATTACACCTCTATTTATCTATCTTGCCATGACTGAGTCTGCTTTTAAAACCGAAGCCAAATCGGTCTCTGCTGCGGGTGGTTTGTGGCAGTTTATGCAGGCAACAGGACGAGAGCAGAAGCTTTTGGTTAATAATACTGTAGATGAGCGGTATGATCCGATTAAAGCAACCTATGCCGCAGTGGATTATCTCTATAAGATTCGTGGAGGGTTGGATCGTTGGTACCTTGCCGCAATGGCATACAACTGTGGACAAGGGTGCATGCAACGTGCTGTTGAACGTGCTGGCACACGGGATCTTGCAACCCTATTGCACAGCCCTCGAGCCAAGGTTCCTGAGCAGACAAAGAAGTACATTAAAAAGATTTTGCTGTTTGCTCTGATCGGAGAGAACTACCTTTTTAAACAGAATGATAATCTCGGTGAAATGCTCTATCGTATGAATCGAGACAGTTTAACGCCCGTCATGGTTCGAGGCGGTGAGAGTCTACGTAATATTGCAACCATTCTTAGAATGGATTATGGAATCTTAAAGCGTGCCAATATGCATCTGAAAAAAGATATTGTTCCCCCAAATAGTTCGGTGCGGGTGAATATTCCTACTTCTCGATTGAATATGTTTAATATGCTTTATGCCAGAAACTATCTACCTTCACCATCGTATCGTCAAACAGGCTATCGAGAGCATGTGGTATCGGGTTATTAAAATTAAAAAAATGAAAAGAGAGTAATAGATAATGAAAAAAATAGAATATAAGTATATAGGATTCTCACTTATGGCATTGTTGTTGATGAGTGGATGTGCATCAAAATCTTCCGTGCCTGCATCAAATGTAGCAACAAATCTTAGCTTCTCTGAGCGTATTGAGTCGAGCAGTACAGAAGAGATACCCAAACTAGAAGAGATCTCTCATCAGCTGATTCGTTCAACCTCTTTTGGTCAGGCGAGTTGGTATGGAGATGAGTTTGAGGGTAAAAAGACCGCCAGTGGTGAGATCTATGATCGTCATGAATTAACAGCAGCGCATCGAACACTCCCTTTTAATACCATGGTTCGTGTTACCGATATGGTAACCAACAAAAGCACCGTGGTTCGGATCAATGATCGAGGACCTTTGATTAAAGATCGTATTATTGATCTCTCTTATGAAGCGGCAAAACGTTTGGGGTTGCTTCATCGAGGTAAAACCGATGTACGTTTGGATGTTTTAGGCTCAAAGATGGAGGAGGCAGATACCACATTTACAAAACTCTCGAAAGGTGAGGGGTGTAGTGGAGGAAAGTGTATGGCGACCATTGCCGTTCCCTCTTCAAAAGTTCAAACCATAGAGCCAAAAGAGGAAGAGATTCTCTCGCTTGATGAGCCTCAATCAGAGATGGCATGGAATCAAAACACTTACGATTATCTTCCTGCACGAGAGGATCTGCTGGGAATTTCTTCGAAAATTTCTGTTCAGGTGGGTGCTTTCAGAAAACATGCAGGTGCAAAAGTGTATGCTAAGCGGTACAGTTTATTAACCGATCAGTATCATGTTAAAATTAAAAAAGGGTTCAAGGATTCTGCACCAATCTATCGTGTTCAGCTTCAGGGATTTAACAGTGAAGTCGAAGCGAGAGCCTTTATTCGAGAGTATGGTATTGATGGAGCATTTTTAGTTAGGAGATAAGATGATCGAGATCTCACGAGAGACGAGAGAGACCCAAATTAAGGTAAAGCTTGAACTTTATGGTCAAGGTAAATCGACCATTGATACAGGCGTTGGCTTTTTGGATCATATGTTAGAAGCATTGGCAAAACATGCACAGATGAATTTAGAAGTTCATTGCAAAGGGGATACCCATATTGATGATCACCATTCGGTTGAGGATGTGGGGATTGTGATTGGTAAGGCATTGAATCAAGCCCTCTATCCCATTCAGAACATTGAGCGTTATGGTAATGCTGTTGTGGTAATGGATGAAGCCGCGGTCTCGTGCGATCTGGATATCTCCAATCGTCCTTTTTTAGTCTTTGAGATGCCCATAGAGGGTAAAGTTGGAAGCTTTGATGTGGAGCTAGTAGAGGAGTTCTTTAGAGCATTAAGTTTTAATGCCTCCATGACCGTGCATCTTATTGCCCTTAGAGGACGCAATAAACACCACCAGATCGAAGCTGCCTTTAAAGCGTTAGCCGTTGCGTTGCGTCGTGCTGTAACGATTAATAAAAATGCAGGTATTCCGAGTACCAAAGGGGTACTATGAGTGTAGAGTTAATTGTACTTGATGTTGATGGAACCATGACCAATGGAAAGATTACCTATAGTGAAGATGGAGAAGAGCTCAAATCTTTTTGTGTTAAAGATGGTTTAGCAATCGCTTCATGGATTGGTTTGGGAAAGCATGTAGCCATTATTACAGGACGACGTTCTAAAATTGTTGAGCGTCGTGCCACGGAGTTGGGCATTAAGCACTTTTATCAAGGGGTGCATAACAAACGAGAAGTTTTAGAGAAGATAGTTACTTCACTTCAGTTAGAGTGGGATCAAGTAGCCGCAATTGGGGATGATCTTAATGATATCAGTATGATTAATGCTGTAGGGCACTCTTTTGCTCCTGTGAATGCTTCTCACTATGTTGTTCGCAAAGTAGACCATCTTCTTGTCCGTCATGGTGGAGAGGGAGCTGTGCGGGAGATGATTGAGCATCTGATTGTTCAAAACCGAGAAGAAGAGGCTTACTTAGCACTATGGCACTACGAATAGAGTATATTATACTGCTGTTTTTGGTGGTGGTTTTAAGTTCTCTTTTTATTTTGCGACCCGATCAGGTTACCCAAAAAGAGTCTAATATGACAACCGAGTTGGTTTTTGAATCTTTTACTTTAATCGAACTCAATGAGTCAGGGGTTACAAATCGCCTTAGTGCCTCTTTGGCACTTAAAGATAAATCTTTTTTTAAATTAAGTGATGTAAATGTCTCCTATCAGAATCGATACACACTTTTGGCAAAAGATGCTCGTTATCAAGCCCAACGTATCTATCTTAATCATGATGTGCGTATAGAAGAGCGTAATGGATCGCATTTTGAGACCCAAGATCTGCTCTATGAGCTTAAGACAGGTCGTGTGATTACCCATGAACCTTTTGTGGTCAAGATTCCCCAAGGGGGAGGATGGATCAAGGGTGATAATCTAAACTACAATCTCAAGACCAAAGCGCTTTTGGCTGAGCAGATTCATGCACATCTTACTCTTGAATAGTGGTGGCTTGATCGATCTGCTTGATATAGTCATTAAACGAGACTGCGGTAACTGCGGTGCGTCCTAAGGCAAAGTAATCTGGAGCACTCCCCCATACTGTATGGATAATATAGGGCTCCCCTTTGTAGGTACCAACATAGAGCATAATATGTCCTGAGAGATGCAGTAGTGTGACCCCTATTGGGAGTTGGCTGATTCGTTCACGTTTCTGTTCGACAGAGAGGTTCTCTAGGTGGACAATCGGCACATTCATGTTGGCTTGAGCTGAGGAGTTTCGTGGAACCATTAAGCCTGTTGTAGCATAGATCTCTTGAATAAATTTTGAACAATCCTGCTCGCCATACATTCCCCCCCATCCATAAGGAGTATTAAGAAACTTAAAGGCTTGATTAAGAATGTTTCTTGCGGTATAGGGTAGGTATCCTCGATGGGTATGGTCGGTACGCAGGGTTCCTTTACTAAAGATCAGTTGTCCCTCTTTATCGCGTGTGGGGACAAGCACCATACTCATCTCATCGATGGTCATTACTACAGGAAGTCGTACCCCCATACGGAGATAATCATGATACTCTCCTCCAATGTTTAGAGCTGTTTTGGGTTGGGTGGTGATGATAAACTGTTTACTCTCTAGATAGGATTGAATCGATGCTTTATCTCCAAAAGCAATATCGCTATCTTTGATCCATCCTGAACTTGTTGGGGCAATAGCATAGTGCCAGAGTCCATCGGTAGTGGTGTGTAAAATAACCAAGGGGGTAGCGATATCAAGTGCGGAGTTTTGGTTTCGATCAAAATAGATCTGTTTGGGTTTTTTAAGAAGTGAGAGCTCTGTGGGGATAATGCGTTGGTTGGTATAGTTAACGGTTAGTGCATAGCGGGTGGTGACGCTCTTTTGTTGGAGGGCATTGAGTTGCATGTAGTTTTTGCTCTCTTCAAAAAAATGATCCTCAATACGGTTACCATCTTCAAAGTAGTGAGCAGTTTTACGCAAGGAATCTAGAGCGTGTAGTATGCTCTTTTTGATCCATGAGGCACGATATTTTGGTGCAGTATCTTCAAAGCGGGTAAGGCGATGTTGGATCAGTGCAGTTTTTTGATTTACTCTTTTTATCTCTTCTAGATCCATAATGACTTTATCAGGGTTGGGAAGCTGATCGATCCAGAAGGCTGCCATTTTGAGATGACGGTTTTTATTGACAATATAGATGGGTTGTTTCTCTTGTGTAGGAATAAGTACAGGGGCGTGTTCACTGGTCTCTTTACAACCATATAGGAGCAGTAGTATCGTAATAGAGAGAAGAAAATTTTTCATGAGGTGGATTATAGCCAAATAAAAATTTAACGTAGGATTATCAGGACTTTTTGCTACAATGCCGTAAATAAAAACTTACCTTAATAAGGGCATAAGATCGTGACAATCACAGAACAGATTCAACAACTATTAAAAAAGCGTATTTTGGTCATCGATGGGGCAACAGGTACCCAAATTCAAAACTTAGAGATTCCCCCTGAAGCGTGGCTCGATGAGCATGGAGCCGAGCAAGAGGGGTGTAATGAACTGCTTAATGCCACGGCTCCAGAGTTGATGCAAGAGGTGCATAATGCCTATGGTAAAGCAGGAGCTGACCTCATTAAGACCAATACCTTTGGTGCGATGCCGTGGGTGCTTGATGAGTATGGTATGGGGCATCGCTGTTATGAACTCTCTAAAGCAGGTGCAACCATTGTCAAAGAAATTTGTGAAAAGTACAGCACTCCAGAGAAACCCCGTTTTGTTTTAGGCTCTATTGGTCCTGGAACCAAATTGCCAAGTTTGGGTCATATTCACTACGATGAGATGTATGCAGGCTACAAAGAGACAGCGTTAGGGTTGATTGATGGGGGGTGTGATGTTTTCCTTTTAGAGACCTGCCAAGACCCTTTGCAGATAAAAGCTGCCATTCATGGATGTCAAGATGCCAATGAGGAGCGAGGGGTAAAGCTTCCTATTATGGTCTCAGTTACTATTGAGCTTAGTGGTAGTATGCTCATTGGTACCGATGCACAAACTATTGTAACCATTTTGGAGCCATTTGATATCTTGTCACTTGGGTTTAACTGTGGAACAGGTCCTGACCAAGTTAAAAAACATCTCAAGGTCTTTGAGGAGCTGTGGCATAAGCCCATCTCAGTTAGTGCCAATGCTGGGTTACCTCAAAACCGAGGGGGCTACACCTACTACCCTATGGGACCCGATGAGTTTACAGCCAAGCAGTTAGAGTTTACCGAGTTTGATGGAGTAAGCTTCTTGGGGGGATGTTGTGGAACTACCCCTCAGCACATTCATGCTTTACAAAAAGCTGTAGGAGCCAAAAAGCCCAAAAAACCAACAGGTTCGATTAAGCCTAGCATTGCTTCACTTTTTAATACCACTGAGCTTTTTCAAGAACCAGCACCACTCTTGATTGGAGAGCGAAGTAATGCTACGGGTTCAAAAGCCTTTAGAGAGCTTATTATTGCTGAAGATTACGAAGGAACCCTAACTGTTGGTCAAGCTCAAGTGCGTGATGGGGCTCACTGTTTGGATGTTAACGTAGAGTTTGCAGGGCGTGATGGGGCAAAAGATATGCGTGCGATTATGGAGCTTTATAACCAAAAGATTCCACTTCCTCTAATGCCCGATGCTACCCGTGTGCATACCATGGAAGAGGGGCTTAAGTGCATTGGTGGAAAGCCTATTATTAACTCAGTCAACCTTGAAGATGGGGAAGAGAAGTTTCATGCTATCTGTAAGCTAGCCAAAAAGTATGGAACAGCCTTGGTCTGTCTAACCATCGATGAGGTGGGTATGGCAAAGACCAAAGAGGACAAAGTTGCCCAAGCTGAACGAATGTACGATATGGCAGTTAACCTTCATGGTATTGACCCTCGAAACCTTATTTTTGATATGCTTACCTTTACGGTTGGTTCAGGTGATGAGGAGTATCGTGATGCTGCCATTCAGACACGTGATGCGATTAAAGAGCTACATATTCGTCACCCTGAGGTGGGTTCAACTTTGGGGCTTTCAAACATCTCTTTTGGGTTGTCTCCTCATGCACGACGCTTTTTAAATTCGGTCTTTTTGCACCACTGTTTAGAGGTGGGACTAACCACAGTTATTATTAATGTTAAGCATATTGTGCCACTCTCTAAAATGAGTCAAGCCGATATTGATGTTTGTGAAGAGCTACTTTTTCATCCTGATGACCAGTCTCTGTTTAAGTTTATTGAACACTTCTCAGATGTCAAGATAGAGGATGACGGAGCCGATGAAGCCTATGAAGCCCTATCAACCGAAGAGAAGATTAAAAAGCTACTCATGGATGGGGATAAAGAGCGAATGATTCCCCTAGTCGAAGAGGCACGGCAGGAGATTCACCCCGATAGAATTGTCAATGAGATACTTATTGATGCTATGAAAGTGGTAGGAGAACTCTTTGGAAGTGGGCAGATGCAGTTGCCATTTGTACTGCAATCAGCAGAGACCATGAAAGCTACCGTTGATTACCTCAACCCCTACCTTACCAAACAAGAGAAAGAGACCGATACCACGTTGGTGATAGGAACGGTTAAAGGGGATGTACATGATGTGGGGAAAAACTTGGTCGATATTATCCTTAGCAATAACGGATTTAAGGTTATTAATGTGGGGATTAAAGTACAGCTAGAGACCTACCTAGAGACCATGGAAGCCAACAACATTCAAGCCATTGGAATGAGTGGATTGTTGGTAAAGTCTACGGCTGTTATGAAAGAGAACCTAGAGACCATGGCAGAAATGGGCATAGAGATCCCTGTACTCTTAGGGGGAGCAGCGTTAACCCGAAGTTTTGTAGATGATTTTTGTCGTCCTATCTACAAAGGCCCTATCTTTTACTGTCGGGATGCCTTTGATGGGGTGATTGCTATGAGTCGTATTGAGAAATACAATGAAGACCCAAGCATAGGACTCGATACACGATTGGCAGGAGACATGAACGAACGGGTCAAAGTTGAAGAGAAAGAGGTGATTATTCCCCCTTTTGAAGAGCTAACCATGCCTCCTAAAGTTGAGATTCCTACCCCTCCATTTTGGGGACGACGGGTCTTACAAAAAGATGATTTGGACATCAATATGGTCTTTGACTGGGTCAATAAAAAAACCGTTACCAAGATGCACTGGGGGTACAAACGGGGTAAAATGGCACCCGATGAGTACAAGAAGCTGATGGAGGAGAAGGTCTACCCTGCCTATGAGCGACTTAAACAACAATTCATTGACGAGGAGTTGTTTGAGCCAACCATTATCTATGGTTACTATCCATGTAGAAGCAATGATAGAGAGCTTTACTTGTTCGATGAGAGCGAAGGGTGGAATGTTGATGCCAATGCCAACCGTGAACCCTTTGAAGTTGTTAAAGATAGACACACTGTAAAGTTTGAGTTTCCACGACAGCGAAAAAAGCCCCATCGAGCTTTGAGTGACTTCTTTAGACATGAACGACACGATGTAATAGCATTAACCTGTGTGAGTGCAGGAGATAAGTTCTCTGCCTATGAAAAAGAGCTTTATGACAAAGGCGAGTACTTAGAGTATAATATGGTGCATGGCTTCTCAGTAGAACTCGCCGAAGCCCTTGCTGAGGTGGCACATAAACAGATACGTATGGATTTAGGCATCTTAAAAGAGGATGAGGGGGCAACCCTTCGTGATGTACGCATGCGACGCTACCATGGGGCAAGATACTCTTTTGGTTACCCTGCCTGTCCTGACTTGGAGGCGAGTCGAGAGCTGTTTGATGTCCTCAAGCCTGAAGAGTTTGGCATAGAGCTTAGTGAGACTTTTCAGATTCATCCAGAACAGAGTACTTCAGCTTTGGTGGTGCATCATCCTCAGGCGAGTTACTACAGCGTGTAGTAGTCTTACGCTTTTGGGGATTATCGATGAAGGGATGGTGTATTTAATCCTCACCTAAGAGGAAAGAAGTATAATCAAGCCAAAATAGACTCAAGGAATCGATAATGAAAAAGATACTACTCTTAATGGCATTTTTGGCATCACTCTCGTATGGAAATGGATGTGTATTGGTACAAGCCGATGATATCAATGTAACATGGAAAGCCTACAAGACCTTTGAAAAGCTTGGTGTAGCAGGGAGCTTTACTGCTGTAGAGTATACCCCCAATAAAAAAGAGGGAAAGAACTTTAGAGAGCTTTTTGTCGGTTCAAAGGTCAAGATTGATCCTTTAAAAATTGATACCCATAATGCAGGACGTGACAAGACATTAGCCGAGCACTTTTTTGCTAAGTTAGCAGGGAAGGCGATAGAGGGAGAGATTGTTAATATTCAAGCTGACCCTGCAAAAGAGGGTAAACGTGTCTATCATGGACGAGTTGATGTGAACATTACCATGAATAGCAAGCAGTTAACAATTCCTATGCACTATAACTACCACGAAGGGATCTTTGAGGCAACAGGTACAATTGACCTATTTGATTTTTCTGCTAATAAGGCACTCTCTTCGATTAATAAAAGCTGTTTTGCACTTCATAAAGGTAAGACATGGAATGATGTAACCATTGGGTTTCGTACAACTGTTAAAGCAACACTTTGTGATGTAAAGATCAAAAAACAGAAGTAGAGGTTTTTGATGTATAAACCACTCAATGTATTTGGAGAACCACTTGAACTATGTGGAATGGATCCTATTACGGGGTTTTATCGTGATGGTTATTGCAACTCAGGAATTGATAACCCTGCACTCCATACGGTATGTATTTTGGTAACAGAGGAGTTTTTAGCTTTCTCTAAAGCTGCAGGAAATGATCTCTCTACTCCAATTCCAGAATATCGATTTATGGGACTCAAAGCAGGGGATCGATGGTGTTTGGCATTGGGGAATTTTTTTAAAGCCTATAAGGCAGGAAAAGCCCCTAAGATCTACCTACGATCAACCCATCAGGTCGTTTTAGAGTATATTAGCATCGAAGCACTTCAACTCTTTGCACTGGATCTTTAGTATGCATCAAGTTAGTTTAAGTGAGTTTAAAAAAGCGGTAGAGACATTGGGGTTAATTTCGCTGACTAGTCGTGAACATGTTCGCAAAAAATACCTTAAGCTCTCACGTCAGTACCATCCCGATATGCCCGAGGGGAGTACGGAACGTTTTCAAGAGATTCGCAACGCTTATGAGATTTTAACTGAGTATATGGATAATTTTCGTTTTGTATTTGACGAAGAGGAGTTCAAACGTCAAAACCCCATTTTAGTCTCCGATATGAATGGGGAGTGGATTACGGGGAGAAGTTCTTAATTTTAATCTTCTAAATCTTCTCTCCGTTATATTTTTTTATAATCCTTTTTTTAATAATCCTTTCTATTTTTTTATTGTTATATATTCTTTAATATTTAATTATATTATTAACAATATATAAGACTTAACTTTTAATGTTTTTTTACATATTTTATTTAATATTATACTAAACTTAAAGAATAATATTAATATAATATTTTAAATAAATAAACAGTTAGGTTTTGATTATGATAAAATATTTTTTATTAATTTTAAGTTTTTTATTTACTGCTTGTAATGGAACATCTAGTGAGACAACCACAAAAGGGGTAAATTTAGATTTTTCCCATCATCAAATTAATATTGAGAAGTTGACAGGTAGTAGTGAATTAAATATAACCATAGGGGATGAGCCAAAAGATATTTATTTTCTTTTTACCAATCGAGGTAATCATTCAGAGATGCTTGGTTTGACTTCAGATAAGTCTCTTGAAGATTATCAAAAAACAGAAAGAGTATCAAGTGCTTTGGATAATGAGTATCCCGATCTATCAAGGAACTCTTTAGCTATTGATACCTTTAATCATCAACAGCTTCAGAAAGAGATGAAAAAAGAGACCTTATTAAAAACTTTTGAGGAAAAATCCTTTGGTAGTAGTGATCGAAAAGAGTTTTTCTTAAGTTTAGATCGTTCAGAATCTACTTGGGCAGTATTAAAAAAAGATCTTCAAGATATTGCTACAAAACAAGGGATAATAAGCTTAAAGATTTGGGTTTCAGAAGAGAACTTTAGCTCCTCATGTATTACACAAGAGATGGTTGATGCGTTGGCTAGCTCTTTTTTGAAAGAGGGAGAGGATAATGATATTTATGATTGGGTAACCAATATTTTTGGTGAACCTTGGGGAGAAACAGGTATGGAGAGTTTTATTGATAATAAGCATGAGATCAATATACTCTTAACCGATATTGATCATGATAATAAAATAGAGGATGCTGTTTCAGGTTATTTCTATGCAAAAGATAACTATAAACAGACAGTATATAGTGGTTCTAATGAGCAATTAATGTTCTATCTTGATGCACCTATTTTTGCTTTTCATAAAGAAGAGACCGATTGGAGTATCGACCAATATCAGCCTAAGAGAATGCTCTCTACTTTAGCACATGAGTTGGAACATATGATCTATTTTTATCAAAAATCAGTTCTAGAGGGGCTTACAGAGAGTTTACCTTGGGTTGATGAGATGTTGGCTGTCTCAACGGAGGATATTTTAGCAACCAAGTTAAAAACATTAGGGATTCGTGGAGTACCATCTTTTTTTGGGGATGCAGGAGAGTATAAAATCTATGATAATCGGCTAGCTAGATTTAACAAAAGTATGGATGAATCTCTTTTTGAGTGGAATGGTGAATTGAAAGATTACTCTAAAGTTGCAGCATTTGGAGCCTACCTTATGCGAAATTATGGTGGTGCAGAGATATTGTATAATATTATGCACAATCCATATGGAGATGAAGCAGCCGTAGTGTATGGGGTAAATCAATCCTCGTTAGTAGGAAAGTATAAAGATTTTTATGAAATTTTGCAAGATTGGGGGATTGCGATACTTTTGAGTTCAGAAGAGCAAGAGAAGAGTTTTTATAAATATAATCGAGGGGACTTTTTTGAATTTGACTATAATGAAACTCTTTATAGTTTGGGTTCAATAAACTTCTTCAATTATTATATTCAACCTTTAATTAAAACTCAAGCAGAGAGTATTAACCCTCATGCAAATTTATATTATAAAATAGGAGAGGGTATTAGTGGGGATTTGCATATTAATATTGAAGTACCAGAGACAGTAGATTTTGCTATTGTCTCTAAATAGTGATTAAGATTGTGGCTGTAGCGAACACTTTGCTATCTCTTCTAAGAAGGTTGTGGCATAAGCACCTTTGGGAAGATAAAACTGTAGGCGTAGTTGAGCTTTTTTTTCATTGTAAGAGAAAGCAAGTTTTTTAGGAAAGATCCATGCCAGTCGTCTTTCGCCTTTTAGGGCATAGAGTTCATGATCATCGAAGGGCTCTTCGAGGTGTCGGGCATCAGCAATGGCTCGTTTGGCATGGGAACCGCACAACAGTCCTGTAGGAGCAACTTTCTGTTCTAAAAAAGCTTCACAGACCCCTTTGAACTCTCTAAAGAAGTAGGATTTACCATACGGATACTCTTGGATATCGTCGCCAATAAAGAGTTTGAAAAATTGGGGTTGATCTTGAAGTACCTCAACTAAACCTTTGGGGTAAGAGAGCTTTTTGGCAGCTTTTTCAAGAGTGTGGTCGCTAATTATTTTTGAGATACGTACCCGTTCACTCAGCCATGCATTAAAAAGATGACTCTGATAGGCAGCAACAAGCAGTTTCTCTTTGGCTCCTTTAAGCTTTTTTCCTGAGTGAGCAATCTCTTTACCTTGGAGGTAACTTTTGCTGTCTTCCCCAAAACGTTGATATCCAAAGTAGTTGGGAATTCCTTTTTGTGCCATCTCTCTGGCAACCTTTTGAATCATCTCGCTGGCTTGAGGGGTAACATTTTTAAGGATAATGGCAAATCGATTCCCTTTGAGTTGACCAATTTTGATGGGAGATTTACTGTAGTACTGTTCTAGAATCTCTATTTTTTCGGTGGTGAGGTTTTTGATAACCTCTTTTTCGTACTGTTTTGGAATCGAAATGTATTGGATGGTGGTGGCACTTTTGTCTTTGAGGCCAGCATAACCAATATCGCGTTGTTTAAGTTGAGAGGCTTTGGCTAGAACGGTAATGAGTTTAAAGGTGCTCATCTCTTTTTTTTGGATTTTTAAAATAAGGTAGCTTCCTTTTTTTTTGAATGGGTGTAGAGGAATCTCCTCAACATAGAATCGATCAGTGGTTTGAGCAAAATCAAAAGTGATGGGATCGTGGTTATAGGCGTATCTTTTTTTCATGAGGGGATTATAGCATAAGTTTATGTGGTATGGGCAAGGAGTGCCCATATAGTTTTATTGACGTTTACAGCTTTCGTGACTCACTTTGAGGTAGTAAGAGAGTCCCAAGATCAATGCGGTAACACCAATAATGAGATAAACTGCAAAGATCAGTTGACTTGGATCATTAAGTGCAAATTTAAAGACCAGCATTAACGCTTCAATAGAGAGAGCGATAATAATCGATCCTAAAAAGCGTACCATGGTCTGGTGGACATCATGTTCTCCCTCTTTCTCTTTTCCGAGTACCTCCTCTTCAAAGATCGCCTTGACAAGGTCAACAATGGCAAGTGATAGGGTAAGTAGAATGGTAGATTTAAACATCTCGTTAATCTTTATTTTGTGAAAATCAACACCATGTCCAATAAATCCATCAATCCCTTTAAAAAAGAGCAACATAGCTACGAAAAATAGGGCAATAGAGAAGGTGGAGTAGACAATTTTACTAAGATTTCCAAATATAGAATCCACCGAACTAGGCAGCAACATTCGAAGTAGGTTTTTTAGGGTGATATCAACACAGATAATCAGCAGTAGATTGTCTTCTGAATCATAAATTGGAAAACTTGCAGTAACCACTAGCTCTTTGCTCGCAAGCGAGGGGTAGGGGTCAGAGAGTTCACACCGATGGTTTTTTACCGTATTGTAGTAGTAGCTTCGTGTACTTCGGTTTCGTCCTTTGTTGATGCCATCAAGATGTTTATGTTGAGAGATATTGTTGGTGATCTGTATACCATGTGAGTCCATGGCATAGATCACTTCACTTTTGGGAATCGCCTTTTTGAGCAGTTCCATGTTTTCTAGAACCACTTCGATACTCTCGCCATGAGGGATCTGAGCAATGTTGGTACTCATGATATAACAGAGATAGGTTCGTGCCTTCTCTTTGATCTGTTGAAACTCTTTTATCTCTTTAATGAGCAAGGATTCTCCTTTATGTTTAGGTGACCTCACAATACTTAAAAAATCCTTAAAATAAGCTTATTTTAAGGATTAATTTAAAAAGAAAAGAATTAGTTGGGATAGGCGTGCTCTAGGGCTTGATAGAGTGCTTCAGGAGTAAGTGAATCGTCTTGATCTAGGAGTCGTTGCATGACTACATTATCCTCTTCTTTGTTCCACTCTTTGATGTAGGTTCCTTCTTTATAGCCATGGTCTTGGCGAAATTTATTGAGAATATTTTTACCAATATAGAGCTTATAGAGTGCCGATAAATTTAACCCCAAATGGGCAGCAGTATTAAGGTAGGCTTCGATGAGAGAATCAATATTGGTGTCGCAAAAGAGTGTTTTGAGCATCTCTTCAATCATCTCAATCGCTTCGTAGTGATCAAGTTGTTGTTTGGATCCTTCGAGTAAGATGGGGTAACTTTTCATCTTTTGGATATGAAGAGCAAGATCTTCTATGGATCCTCTATTATCGATTTTGTAAAGTCGTAATGCTTCGCTCATAACAAAGTGCCAAATATCAACCAGCTCAATTTTGATATTTTCATAATCGGGAGTTGCTTCAATGTTTTTCCAGTGTTTCCAAGGATAAGAGTCTACCAGCTCTGCCGTTTCGAGATAGATACATCGTCTCCAGTCGATTTGTTTACCATTTTTAGTGACTCCTTGTTCCCAGTTAATACCATTGGTAGCATCGTTTAACTCCTGTTGAAGTTGTAGCATCTGTAATATTTGACTCATGTATACCCTTAGTTAGTTTAATTGTTTTTTGATATTATATCTTATTGATACTAAAGGAGATAATGGTGGATCCCATTTATACCAATGCGTTGATTCGTATAGAGATCGAAGAGGCAACCATTCCATGGTTAAAGGTTTTCTCACAATACCCCTACCGAGAGTTTTCGGAGGCTCCTAAGGAGGTACGGGTAGAGATCTTTCGAGTCTTAGATATTATTGAAAAAGAGATGCTTGTGTTTTTTAAGCCAGAAAAGATTAATCTTGCCAGTTTTGGAAATCATCTTCCTCATCTCCATTGGCACATTATGGCAAGGTTTCAAGATGATAGTCACTTTCCTGAACCGATGTGGGGATCCCCTCAACGAGAAGGCTCTATACACTTAGAGAGGTTTGAGGCATTTATTGAGCATCTTCAAACGCTACTTTAGTGCTTTCGTCTAAAGAGTCCAAAGAGGCGTTGGAGCAGAGAAGGAGAGTCGTTGGTTGTTTTTTCGACTCTGCTACTAGATTTAGAGAGGCTATCTTCTATTGTAAGTTTTTGAAGGTAGGCTTTGGCTGCTTTGATCTTGTGGGGAGTAAAATCAATTTGCATCTAGAATCCTCTCAATCTCATACATCGCATCTTCGTTTTTCAGTCTAAATTTTACCTCGATACGTCGTGAGGCATCTTTGTCCTCTACACCATTGACCATAATGGGGTCAAGGTAAGATCGACCACTAGCAACAAGCTTCTCTTTGATGTTGTGTTTTTTAATGTAATCTAGTGTCAAGAGATAGTTCATTACCGCATAGGCACGTTTTTGTGATAGATTAAGGTTGTAGAGGTAGCTTCCATCGCTATCGGTATGCCCTTCGATGATAATTTTATCAAGATGTTCATAAATATTTGGATTACTAATAAGGGCATCAACATACTTAATAAAGTTGGACTTGAGTTCTCCTTTGGCACCCTCTTTAAGAATGGCTGAACCTTTATCAAAAAGGATATTAGAAGCGAGTCGTAGAGAACCACTCTTTTTATCGATATTGATCTTCTCTCCTAGTGCATTTTTGAGTTCGGTAATGACTTTGAGTTTTATTCCTGTGAGGGATTTGATTTGGGCTTTTTGGGCTTGTAGTTTGGCTAAGAGTTCGTCATATTGTGTCTTTTGATTCTCAACTTCCTGAAGGAGTTGTAGCAGTTTTTGATCGTCGAGTTTAAGTTTCTCCTCTTTCTGGGTTAGTTCTGTAGAGAGCAGAAGGACTCTATTTTTATACTTTTCAAGATTATTCTGTTGTGTCTGGATGGTCTGATTATGCTCTTTGATGAGGTTTTGTAGAAGAATAATATGGTTAGAGTAGTTGTCTACTTTACTGTTTTGTGCTAGAAGCAGTTGATTGAGTTTTTTTATCTCATTGGATTTGAGCTCTAGGCTCTCTTTGGTAATTTTAAGTGCTTGTTGGTTCTCTTCAAGTGAGGCTTCTCGTTGGGCGAGAAGATTACGCAGTTGGTTAATCTCACTATCTTTGATACTAATGGTCTCGGACTTATCCTCTAGGGTCTCCTCTTGTTCTTCTAGAATCTGTGATTGGGTTTTAAGGGTGGACTCTTTCTCTTTGAGATCATTTTTGAGAATACTAGATTTGACAATAATTGCCCCAATAAGTAGAATAAAGACAAAAAGCAACCCCGCCATCAAGTCTGCATAGGAGATCCAGAAGTTGGTGTTTTCTTCTTTGTTATCATTTTGAAACATGGTTATCTACTTTATGCAGGTATTGTCGGTTAAGCTCTTGTTGATGGCGTGAGATGCTCTCTTGAAGTAGACGATTCTGTTCACTGATACTGCTTACAAAGTTGCCAAGTTTAATAATCACATCTCCAAGCTCCTCATCGATTTTGTGGAAAGTTAGGTTGAGTGCCCCCTCAAGGCTGTTTTCAAATCGATCCAAAGAGTAGAGGAGCTTTTGACTGGTCTCATTAAATCTTCGTAGGTTCTTTTCTATATTGGCTTGAGATTCAATGGCATTTTGAGACTGATGAATCTTGGCAATGGTCTCCTTAAGATCTGTTGAAACCATTTTCATGTGATTAGTAACAGTAGTAAAGTTTTTATTGGTCTCATTGATGATCTTTTGAAAGTTCTCTAGATGTTTTTCATTAAGTGCTTGAATAAAATCTAGATTAAAAGTCTCTTTGAGTACCTGAATGAGTCGTTCGTCTCTCATATTATGTTGCATATGTTCATGACGTTTGAGTTCACTCTGTGTCCAGATAAATTTTCGATAGGTCTGTTGAAGTTGATGGGCATCATGATCAGCTTTTGATAGTCCACGCTTCTCAAAATAGTTCCATAAAATAGAGAGAAAAATACCAAAAATAGAGGCATAAAAGGCGGTTCCAATACCACTGAGTAGCAGAGAGATCTCACTGTCAAGTGCTTGGGCATTGGTACTACTAAAATCGGGCATCGAGAGGGCAATGGCGGTAAAGGTTCCTAAGATTCCAAGCATCGGAAAAAAAGAGGGGGCGATGGAGGCAAAATTATCATTTCTAAAGGGTTTGTAGTAAGAGGCTATCTCCTCTTGTATATTGATGGTAGATTTGGTTTTATCTCCAATGGTAAGGGCATTTTCTTGGATGCGTTGTTGAATCTTCTCTTGGAGATCATGGTGATTTTGACGCATTTTACAGATAACGTAGTTGGCATTGTGTTGAATAAAAAGAAGATAGATTAAATAGATAAAACCAATAATCACCACTGAGTGTAGATCTACTTTAAGGGGAATAAAGTGGAGATACCCCATAACAATACCTGCCACAAAGAGGGTAGGCAGTAGTGCAATAACAAGAAAATTTACAAAACAGGGAGTCGAAGCAGTATGGTTTGACATAATTGTACTCTTAGTATGGATTTTTAACAATAATAGCCAAAATATATTAATAAAATGTTAATGTCGTGCTGCTTTCTTGGATCCCTTGTTCTTCTTAGGTTTTGTTAGATTCTCCTCATCGCTCTTTTTTGTCTGATTAACATCATAGACCTGAATAGGTACTTTTTTGACCAGATAGAAATATTCAGGATGAAGCACATTGGCATAAGTCTCGATAATGGCAGTTTTGTAGGTACTTCGGGTAAGAATTTTTTTAACTTTTCCTACAGGTATATTGGCTAAGAATATATTGTCTAGACCACTTGTTACGACCTTATCTCCCACTTCAATTTTTGACCACTTTGGAATAAAATTGATCTCCATGGTCTTCTCATCGACCCCTTTGGCAATGCCAGGCATACGTTTTTCGCCAATAAACGTAGAGAATTGACACTTCTCATTCGAGAGCAAGATCCCTTCGAGAAGATTGTCTGTTTTGATGGCAATTCCCGCTGCAACATTTTTTTGGATTAGTCCATAAATTTTATCATTTTTGAGTTGATTACTGTTGGTTAGGTAGATGCTGGAGAAATCATTAATTTTTTTATAAGAGATGGTCTGTACTTGAATGACATTTTCATCATGAACATATTTTTGGAGCTTTGAGTGGCTATACTCCTCAAGTTGATTGATGGTCATCTTCTGTTGATAGAGATATTTTCGTAGAAGAATATTCTCTTCTTGGAGTTGCTTAATGCGTTGAGCCTGTTTGGTATACTTTTCAAACTTCTCAATGATATCGTTGCTAAACTCCAGATAGAAGTGCTTAATCGGAAGGGTTAGTTTCGAGAAGCTCTCTTGAAACCGCTCCTCTTTTTGAAAAAGAAGGAGGGCAACAACAGAGATAACGACAGTAAAGAGAATTTTTTTATTCATCGTAAGCAGTATGGTGGAGTAGGTCAATCTCTTCGAGTGCTTTACCTGTACCGTTTGCTACCGCTAAAAGTGGATCTTCGCACACATAGACTGGGAGTTTGACGATATTAGAGAGGTACTTATCAAGTCCTCGAATCAAGGCTCCACCACCTGTAAGAACAATACCATTTTCAACAATATCACCCGCTAGATCGGGTGGAGTCTCTTCAAGAACAAGTTTGAGTGCTTCACCTATCTCTTTAAGAGGAAGTTTCATCGCATCTCGCATATGCTCAGAGTTGATCTCGATAGAAGAGAGCAGTCCTGTAACTTGGTCACGCCCTTTAACGGTCATGGTTAGCTCCTCATCGAGTTGAATGGCGGTTCCGATCTGAATTTTCATCTCTTCGGCAACACGATCCCCAATAAGTAGGTTAAAGTTCTTTTTCATGTAGTCAATAATCGATTTATCGAGCATATCTCCCGCAACACGAATCGATTTACTCTGTACAAGACCACCTAAAGAGGTTACCCCAATTTCTGTGGTTCCTCCACCAATATCAACCACCAAGTTTCCGTTGGGCTCTTTAACAGGAATTCCTGCACCAATGGCTGCAGCCATAGGCTCTTCGATTAGGTAGACCTCACGCGCTCCTGCACTCATGGCAGACTCTTTAACTGCTTTTCTCTCGACCTGTGTTAGTCCAAATGGAACACAGATAATAATTCGAGGAGAGAAGAGACCTTTTCGGTTGTGAACCTTTTCGATAAAATAGCGGATCATCATCTCTGTAACATTGAAATCGGCAATAACCCCATCTTTCATGGGGCGAATTGCTTTGATATTGCCAGGGGTTTTCCCGACCATATCTTTTGCCTCTTGACCCACGGCTAAGATATCTTCGCGTCCATGTTTATCGTATTGAATAGCAACAACCGATGGCTCGTTGATACTGATTCCTTTTCCTTTGACAAGTACGAGCGTATTGGCAGTACCTAAATCGATTGCGAGGTCATTGGAGAACATCCCTAAAAATTTTTTTAACATTATAATTCCCTATGCTGATTTTGAATTTTTTATATAAAGTGGTTTAACACCACGATTGATTACATCTTCGGTAATAACCACCTCATAACCTTCGAGTTCGGGCAGTTCATACATAACATCAATAAGTGATTCTTCCATAATCGAACGTAGCCCTCTTGCTCCTGTTTTACGGTTGATCGCTTTTTGAGCGATTGCTTTAAGGGCACTCTCCTCAAAGGTTAAGTAGGCGTTATCGATCTCAAAAAGTTTTTGATACTGTTTTACAATAGAGTTTTTGGGCTCCACTAAGATACGAACCATATCCTCGAGTGTAATGGGTTCAAGTGTTGCAGTAACATGGAGTCGTCCGATAAGCTCAGGAATAATCCCAAATTGAACAAGGTCATCCGATTCAATGAGGTGCATGACATCTTCGTTATCTTTACTGCTACGTTTAATTTGACCAAAGCCAAGCTGGTTGGCTCCTAAGCGACGTTGAATAATCTCTTCAATGCCATCAAATGCCCCACCACAGATAAAGAGAATGTTGGAGGTATCAATTTGCAAAAAGTCTTGGTTGGGGTGTTTTCGTCCCCCTTTTGGCGGAATGTTAACCACAGATCCTTCAATAATTTTAAGCAGAGCTTGTTGTACTCCTTCGCCCGAGACATCACGGGTAATGGAGCGGTTCTCACCCATTCGAGCAATTTTATCCATCTCATCAATAAAGATAATTCCACGTTCTGCTTTGGCAACATCACCATCGGCTGCTTGGAGGAGTTTGGTTAAAATATTTTCAACATCTTCACCCACATAACCTGCCTCGGTAAGGTTGGTTGCATCCGAGATGGCGATGGGAACATTTAAAAAACGTGCAATGGTTTGAGCTAGGAGGGTTTTACCTGATCCTGTGGGACCTATGAGTAGAATATTGGATTTTTCAATACTGGTATCATTCTCTAGATCATTTTTGAAAATTCTTTTATAGTGATTGTATACCGCTACAGAGAGTGTTTTTTTAGCACGATCTTGACCGATAACATACTCATTAAGCTTTTTATGAATCTCTTTGGGAATAAGAAGGGGTTGTGATTCGGGTTCTACGCTGTTGTTCTCCTCTTCTCCAAAAAGGATTTTGTACGCGGAGGTGACACAGTTTGAACAGATATAGACACTGTTTCCTGCAATAAACGGGTTATCTTCTTTCTCAGTAGTATTACAAAAACTACATACTTTTCTAGCCATTAATATTTTTCCTTATATATGGAATACCACGCTTAGATTGGGTGATAAACACTAATAAATTTTTGACACTTGGAGTGTTGTTTTCTTTTAAAAGTCTATTCGCGGTCTCTTGAAGTGGTTCTCCACTCTCAAAAAGGGCTCTATATACTGTTTTTAACGCATTGATATCGTCTCGATCTAGGTGTCTTCGTAGCCCTGTTAAGTTTAGACCACGAAGGGTTGCACGGTTACCTTCTGCTAGGCAGTAGGGGGGAATGTCTTGACTAAGGGCACTGGCACCTGCGATCATGGCAAAATCTCCAATTTTAACAAATTGATGTATGGGAGTTAATCCTCCAATTACCACATGGTTGCCAAGCTCAACATGTCCTGCCAAGGTAGCCCCATTGGCAAGAATACAGTGGTCGCCAAGGTGGACATCGTGTCCGAGATGGACATAACCCATAAGAAGATTATGGTTGCCAATTTTGGTGATGCTTCCGCCCCCTTTGGTACCAGGATTGATGAGGGTGAATTCTCGAATTTTATTGTGATCTCCGATTTGAAGTTCGACCTTCTCTCCTGCATATTTTAGATCTTGAGGAATCGAACCAACAACCGCATGCGAGAAGATATGGTTACCAACCCCAATGGAGGTATGCCCTGCAATAACTGCATGAGCATCAATAACCGTATTATCGCCAATGATGGCATGAGAAGAGATGGTTACAAAGGGACCAATGGTGACATTCTCTCCAATTTTAGCTCCATCTTCGATGACAGCTGTTGGGTGTATATTTGACACGAAATTCCTTTTTATTTGTCGACAATCATCGCTTTGAGTTCAGCTTCTGCAACCAATTTCTCATTGACGTAAGCTTTGGCATCAAGTTGCCAGATAGCACCGCGTTGACGAATAACCGAGAGTCGATAGACCAGTTGATCCCCAGGGGTAACGGGCGATCGGAATTTGGCTTTATCGATACTCATAAAATAGACCACCTTATCTTTTGCCGCCTCTTGATCCTCTTCGCTGGAACTCTGAAATGCCAGTACTCCACCTGCTTGTGCCATTCCTTCGATAATCATAACACCTGGATAGATGGGGTGATCGGGGAAGTGACCTTGAAAGACAGGCTCAGAAATAGAGACATTTTTATACCCTTCGATACTCACACCTTTTTCCAGTTTGGTTACACGATCTAGTAATAAAAAGGGGTATCGATGTGGTAAGATTTTTTGAATTTCAACTACGTTAAATATCACGAGTTTAACCTTTAAAAAAAAATTTATTAATTTTAGCCAAATTAAGCTAAAAATCGTGTCAAAGCTCGATAAGAACCTCTTTGACATCCTCATAAATATCTGTTTTATTTATGATTTCTATTTTTTGTGTTGGAATCTGTTGTACCACAAGAATCATACAGAGATCATAAGGGTTGGAGATTAAGTGCTGACGAATCTTGACCTCCTTATCAAAGGAGGGGGGAGAAAAGATCAGCTCTTGAACCGATTGATAGTTGGATTGTGCCAACTGATTGTAGCTTGATAGGGTGATGAATTTCACTTCATCTCGGTTCATATAGTGAAGTTTTCCAATCTGATACTCTATCCGTCCACGGGTATACTCTCCTTTTAGGGTAGAGTAGGGGAGTATATGTGCAGGAATGGTCTCTTTTTTGATGCGTAAGTAGCCATAGTGCAGTCGCCAGTTTAAAAAACGCTCTTTGACTATTTTATAAGGGATGTCCTGATCTTCCAGTTTCCAGCGTTGTTCATAGAGGTTAATACGTGCTTCAATCGATTCGGGTTGAACCTGTTTAGAGAGGGGGACAAAGAGCTCATCGGCAACTTTTTTTTGTTGTTGGCGTTGTTGGGTTAATCCAAAGAGGCATCCACAGTAGTCTTGACGATAGAGGGCATCTTGTTTTGCCAAAATATTCTGCTCTTGTGTTCCTGAAGCTTTACGATAATCAGGTGCAATAAACTCAAGATTGTATTTTTTACCCAAAAGATCCCCCGAAGCCTTGAGCTGTTTGAGCGATTTTTTAGGACTGGTCAAGAGGGTAGAGGTGAAGTATTTTTCTCCCAGTTCACTCGCTTTTTGTGCACTGATTTCAAAACGTCGATCGAAACAGACACTACAGCGTGCACCTTTTTCAGGTTCATGTTCGAGTCCTCGGACGGCATCTAGCCACTTTTTGGTATCGTACTCCCCTTCAATTAGTTCGATATTGAGCATCTTGCAGGAGCGTTTAACATCCAGTAGACGAAGTTGATATTCAGAGTAGGGGTGAATATTAGGGTCATAAAAAAAACCAATCAGCTTCTCCTTGGGGTAGCTCTCTTGGAGTTTTTGTAAAAAGTAGTGGCTATCAACCGAACAGCAGATATGAACTAAAATGGGGAGATCCTTCACAATATTTTTTGGAGTTATAGCATGAGAGAGCTTAATCTTGTAGTCAAAAAATCCAAATCGTCCAATTTTAAGGATTTATACTTTTCCCATCAAAATTAAAAAGGATAGAACATGACCCGATCGTCGATCTTTATGGTTTTTATTGTGTTGCTCTGGACAGGTTGTTCTCAGAGCTCTGCTTCTTTGCAACCCAAATGGAAGGGGAGCCAAGCACTCCTATCTGGAGGGGTAATTGTCAATAAGCGGGATTCCAAAAACAACTTAATTCCTTGTGATTTTTGTTTTGCTTCCAAGATTAAAAAACCATCACATATAGAGAAGGTCGGAGGCTAATAGGGACGAAGGGGGTGACCATTGAGTATTACATTTCCTGCTTTTTTATATTTGCAGACATAGACATATCCCCCTTTAAAAACCCCGTTTTTGTACTGAGCATTGGCACATCCGACCTCTTTGGTGTCTCTCCAGATAACTTGGGTGTAGTGTCCACAGTGGACTCTTCTGCCTCGGTTATCATACCCCTCTTTACAGCTTCCATCATCATAATTATAATAGGGCATCTCCTGATCGTACCAGATCTTCATGGCTTCTTGAATGGTAATGGGGCTTTTTTGGGTGTGAGCATAGAGATTCTCTCCATATCCCAGTTTTTGATTATCTGGATCATGTCGAAAACTTCCCTCTTTTGCTAATCTATTGGCGTAAGCTTGGGCAGCTGCTTCGAGTTCAAGACTATAGTGTAGATCAGCATTTTCAAAATAGTAATGACGCTTCTCATTGTGTAGATCTATCACCGCTTGTTGAGTAGGAGAGAGTGGGGGTGATATCGTATTTAAGCTGTTTATAGTAGTTGTTGAGGTGTGTTCAGGAGAGAGGCTACAGCCTAAAAATATCAGAAGTGGCACAAGGTAGAGTCGATTCATTTTAAGCCTCTAAAAGTTGTGCAACATTTTGAGAGCTTCCATATGCAAGATAGGATTTTAACTCTTGGGCTTTTTTTTGGAAGTAGCTATGGTCTATTTGTTCGTAGGCTTTGAGTAGGTTCTCTACTGTTACGTTCTCTTGTAGTAACTCTTGATGGAGGGTGGTTTGATTATGGTGCGTTAAAATAATATTTGCTAGACCAACATGTTGGATGTTAAGCAGATAGTTCCCAATAAAAAAATCTATTTTTTTAGCAATATAACTGAGTACAAAAGGTGTACCAATCAGTGCGGCTTCAAGTGTAGCCGTTCCAGAACAGATAAAAGCAAACTCTGCATTGGCCAAGGCTTGATGGGTATCTTGGCTAATCTCAAAATCGGATAGATCACCATAGAGATGATCGATCTGTGCTTGAGAGAAGCTTTTGGGAATAATTAAAATGGCTTTTTTATTGGGAAATTTAGCACGAACTTCTTTAAAGATTGGTAGAAGTTTGGATATTTCTGATCTTCGACTTCCTGGCATAAAGGCAATGCTTTGCGCATCAGATTGATGGTTATGATGAATCTCATCTAGTAGTGGATGACCAATATATCGAGCCTTTGATTGATAGTAGTTGATCTCAAAGGGTAGAATTCCCAAGAGTTGATCGCAATATTTTTCTAATTCTTTATGACGTTTGGGACGGCTTGCCCAGATTTGAGGTAAAATATAGTAGATAATCTCTTTATGGGGATAGGATTTTTTGAGTTTTTTTGCCAAGGGTAGATTAAATCCTGATGAGTCCATCAGTAGAATCTTATCTGCCTCTTTTGCCAAGCTTACCATCTCATTAGCAACTTTTAAAAACCATGGAAGTTTTTTGAAGGCATCAACTACCCCCATAATTGCCATCTCTGAGATATCATAGAGGGGGTCTCCTAAGCTTTTGTCAAAAATACCCAACAGTTCAATCTCTTGGGTATGTTTTAGAACCTCTCTTAGATGGAGATTAGAAGAGGGTTCAAGTGCAGAGACAAGAATTTTGATTCTAGCCAAATTTTAACCCTGTAAAGAAACCAGCGATGGCACCTGCACCTGAGCTAAGCTCCATTTTAGAGAGTCTATCTTTGAGCATATTTACGAGGTTTTGGAAAGAGTCAACACCTGAAGAGACACCATTTTGAATCATCTCATCGTTAACTTGGAAATAACCTTGAGACTCAAGAACAAAAAGTACTACCAATCCAAGTCCTAAGATAAGCAGTAGAAGCTTAAAGCTCTTTTTCAAAAAATATCCAATGGCTAAGCCGATAACAAAACTCTCTCCCATTTCCAAAAATGGAAAGGCTACTTGATCTCCTGCGGTTGTTGCGGTTTGAGTATTGGTTGCATAGTCGTCGTTCATTATGTTTTTACCTTTATTAAAAAATATTTATAAGAGAATTATAGCTTAACTTTGTGTTTTAATTGTTTATATTTTCAATGAGTTTATAACATAAATCAAAACGGTTATGTGTCATAAGATGCATTTTTGGGTGAATTTTTAAAATATCATCAAAAAGTTCCTTGGAGAGGGCAAAGCCCACCTCTTGTTCTTTTTCAACTCCATCCATCGCAGCTAGATTCATCTCATCAATAATACGTTTGGGTACAGTAATCCCTGGTACTTTGTCTGAAATAAAGTTTGCAGTTCGTGCTCGAACTACAGGAAACTGACCCAAGATGAGTTCCGCATTTTTAGCGGTCTCTCGTACACTCTCCCTTTTACACTCTTCAAAGATCTCAAGAAGCTCTTTGGCATTATCAAGATCATAAACAGGTTGGGTAATAATGCCTCGTGCCCCATAGTTAAGCTTTTTAAGCATCTTCTTTTTAATATGACGCATATCTTTAGCATAAGAGTTTGCCACGGCAAAAGGGTAGATTGGCTTGGGTTTGGGGTTCAACTCTTTGTTGCTGTAATCTACCCCTTTGTTGAGGTGATAGATGATGCTTAGTAGAAGGGTTGAGTCCCGTTCTAATACCCCTTTTACCTCAGGTTGATCAGAGAATTTAGCAGGATCCCCAGTGAGGGCAAGGATACAACGTAGATCAAAGTCATTGGCACCGAGAAGCGTGGATTGAAGCGAGAGTTTGTTTTTGTCTCGCATGCTCATGGTAGCAATAACGGGCTTACCAAAGGCTTGTTGTACCTGAATGGCAGAGAGAACTCCTGACATTTTGAGTTTTGCCAAGGGGTTGTCGGTAACAGAGAATCCTGCCACATGTTCATGGAGTTTTAATGCAGCTATCTTTTCGATGGTTGGCTTAATAGAAGCACCATGAGGTGGGGTGATTTCGACGGTTATAAAGGGTCTATTGCTGTGGAGTGTCTTACAAAAAATATCAAACATAAATATACTTTAATCCTAACAGTTAATTGGCTATAATTCTACCAAATTTTAACAAAAAAGTAGGATAAAGTATGAAATTAGCTGTATTTGATTTTGATTCAACCCTCATGGATGGGGAGACCATCGATTTTTTTGCCGAGGAGCTCGGATTTAAAGATCAGGTGGTCGCCATTACAGAGCGTGCCATGGCAGGAGAGTTGGATTTTTATGCTTCATTGGTAGAACGTGTGGCACTCCTGAAGGGATTACCCCAAGAGAAGATGCATGAGATCTGTATGCGTCTACCCATGATGAGTGGTGCCAAAGAGGTGGTAAAGGGACTCAAAGAGCAGGGGTATCGAGTGGTCTGTTTTTCGGGAGGATTTAGAGAGGCAACCAAGCCCGCTTGCCAACGGTTGGGAATCGATGCAGATTTTGCTAATTTCTTACATGTCGAGAATGAAATCTTAACAGGTGCTGTAGGTGGAGAGATGATGTACTCTAATGCCAAAGGGGATATGATTGTACGTTTGCAGTCACTCTTGGGTATCGATCGAAAGGATACTTTAGTCGTTGGTGATGGTGCCAATGATCTAAGTATGTTTGCCCATGCCAATACCCGTATTGCTTTTTGTGCTAAGCCGATTCTTCGTGAAGCGGCAACACATTGTGTAGATACCAAAGATTTACGAGAGATACTTAAAATTATGGCTTAAAAAAGAGCCAATTTAGTGTATTATTTCATCATAAATTATAACATTTTCTGTTCTACTAAATCGTAAAGTTATCTTAGAATCGTATGAATATGATGCGTTGGGATAATTTTTTTTGAAAATTAGAGCAAAATGCTGGTAGTTTAAAATAAATTTATATAGGATATTGGGTCATGGACATTTTACAAGCCATTATTATTGGAGTCATAGAGGGATTTACCGAGTTTCTTCCCATCTCATCAACAGGTCATATGATTATGGCAGGGCACTTTTTAGGGATCGAGGAGACCGCGGTGGTCAAAGCCTATGAAGTGATTATTCAGTTTGCTGCCATTTTGGCGGTGATTTTGCTTTATCGAGATAAGATAGATCTACGAGAGATCGAACTCTGGAAGAAGATCGTTGCGGCATTTTTGCCCTTGGCAGTGATTGGTTTTGTCCTTAAAGATTGGATTAAAATGCTCTTTGAACAACATCAGACCATTGCATGGATGTTTATTATTGGGGGTGTTGTTTTTATTGTGGTTGAGTACTTTTATAAAGAGGAGAAGGCTACAGCCAAAGAGGTAGAAGAGATCTCTTGGAAACAGGCGATGATTATCGGTTTTGGTCAAGTCTTCTCTCTTGTGCCAGGGACAAGCAGGGCAGGTTCGACCATTATTGCGGGGATGCTCTCGGGTGTGAGCAGAAAAGCCTCAACAGAGTTCTCTTTTCTTTTGGCAATTCCTGTAATGATGGCGGTAAGTGGCTATGATTTACTTAAGCACTATCATGAGTTTATGGGTGCAGATATAACGGCATTTGCTGTTGGTTTTGTGGTAGCATTTTTGGTTGCTTATGCCACAATTAAGTTGTTAATTGTTTTTTTGCAACGATTTACATTTGTTGCATTTGGCATCTATAGAATACTCTTTGGGGTTATGCTATTGATGATTTTATAAATGAATAAGGTATAAAACATTGACTTTTAATGAATTTAAGTTTCATAAAGATCTCTTAAAAGGGGTCAGAATAGCGGGCTTTAAGGAGCCTAGTCCCATTCAAAAAATGGTGATGCCCATTATTGAGAATGGTGAAGATCTGGTGGGGCAAGCCCATACAGGAACGGGAAAAACTGCGGCATTTGGGCTTCCTTTGATGAATAAAATTGCCAAAGGTGAGATTGAACGGGCTTTGGTTATCACCCCCACTCGAGAGCTTGCCACACAGGTAAGTGATGAGCTCTATCATCTAGGACGCTTTTGTGGTATTCGTACTATTACGGTTTATGGTGGTGTAGGGTATGGTCGACAGATTGCCTTGATCAATAAAGGGGTACAGGTTGTTGTTGCCACTCCTGGGCGACTTAAAGATCTCTATAAGAAAGGGAAAATAGATAGCTTTAATCCAGAGATTGTGGTCTTGGATGAGGCAGATGAGATGTTGGATATGGGATTTCTTGAAGAGATCAAAGAGATCTTTGAGTATATCCCTCAAAATCGACAAACTTTGCTCTTTTCTGCGACGATGCCAGAGCCCATTAAGGCTTTGGCAGATGAGATTTTGACCAATCCCAAGTTTATTTCGGTTGTCGGAGATGATGAGGGGACGGTAAATAATGTTATTGAACAGCGTTATTATGTAATTAATGAGTCTCAGCGAGATACGGCAATTGTTCGTCTTTTAGAGACAGAGAAGATTAAAAAATGTATCGTTTTTTGTCGGATGAAACGAGAGGTTGATCGACTCACGGAGCATCTACAAGCTTTAGGGTTCAATGCCAAAGGCTTACATGGAGACCTAGAGCAGACCGAGCGGGATGAGGTGATTCGTGCTTATCGTCGTAATCAGATTCAGATTATGGTTGCAACCGATGTGGCAGCACGGGGGCTTGATGTCAAGCAGGTAACACATGTTTTTAATTATCATATTCCTTTTGATCCTCAATCTTATGTTCACCGTATTGGACGAACAGGGCGTGCAGGCAAGAGTGGACAGGCGATTACCTTGGTGACTACCAACGAGTTTAAAGAGCTTCAGCGGATTCAAAAAGAGGTTGGTGCAGAGATGAAGTTGGCGACCATTCAGGTCGAGAATCTTCAGAATGATGATACCTTACCGTGTCCTGATTTTACTGAGTTAGAATCGATGGTTAATGAAGTTGAAATTAGTCACTGTGCGGTGGAGTTTATTGACAGTATGGAAGAGATGGATTATCATGAGTTTGTTGAGCGTGTGGTGACCCTACTGCTTAAAGAGAAACGACTCGGTATAGGGCAGATTGGTTATGACCAAGCTACCGTAGATAGTATGCTAGATGAGTATCAAGATGAACAAAAAGTAGCACGCCAGAATAATCGCAAAAAAAAGCGACGTTAAATTAAGTTAATTCAAGTATAAATCGTTAGAATATTGCATAAATTTAGTACGGAAGGTTTTTAAATGGCTGAAGTGAATAATGTAATGGAAGCATTGAAGTTTATGGTACTTGGAATGGGAGTTGTCTTTGTATTTCTCTTTATTCTGGTCAAAGTAGTTGAACTTCAGGCTTCTCTTATCGCAAAGTATTTCCCCGCAAATACACCCAAAACACCTGCTCCCCCCGCAGGTAACACAACTGATGACGATGAAAATCGAAGAGTTGCTGCTGTTATCGCTGCGATAACAGAATTTCGTAAAAATAAATCATAAATAGGGAAGTAATATGGCAAAAAAATATATTGATGTGATGGACACCACCTTTAGAGACGGATTCCAGTCTGTTTTTGGTGGTCGTGTCTTGATGGAAGATTTTTTCCCCGCAGTAGAGGCGGCAAAGAGTGCAGGTATTAACCACTTTGAGTTTGGTGGAGGAGCCAGATTTCAGAGTCTTTTTTTCTACCTTCAAGAGAACGCATTTGAGATGATGGATCGATTTCGAGAGATTGTAGGGCCTGAAGCGAACCTTCAGACTCTCTCTCGTGGTATCAATACCGTTATGCTTGAGACAGGTAGTCGTGAGATGATTGACCTGCATGCCAAGCTCTTTAAGAAGCATGGAACCACCACTATTAGAAACTTTGATGCATTAAATGATGTTAATAACTTGGCATACTCTGCTGAATGTATTAAGCGTCATGGACTTAACCATGAAGTGGTGGTCACCATGATGGATCTTCCCCCAGGGTGTCACGGTGCCCATGATGTGAACTTCTATGAGAAGACACTAAGAAACATTCTTGATTCTGGTATTGAGTTTGATTCAGTCTGTTTCAAAGATGCTTCAGGAACAGCCAATCCAAGAAAGGTTTATGAGACCATCGCCATGGCACGTAAACTTCTTGGTGAAGAGGTACATTTAAGACTTCATACCCATGAGACTGCAGGTGTTTCAGTAGCCTCTTATCTGGCAGCACTTGAAGCGGGTGCCAATGGGATCGATATGGCAGCGAGTCCAGTAAGTGGGGGAACCTCTCAGCCTGATATCTTGACCATGTTGCATGCAACTAAGGGGATGGATTATAATCTTGGTGATCTTCAGCTTGATAAAGTACTCAAATATGAAGAGCGTCTTCAAGAGTGTTTGGCTGAGTACATGATTCCACCAGAAGCAACTCAAGTATCGCCATTAATCCCCTTCTCGCCCATGCCAGGTGGTGCATTAACAGCCAATACACAGATGATGAGAGACAGTGGGAACTTGGATAAGTTTGATGAAGTTATTGCTGCAATGAAAGAGGTAGTAGAGCGTGGAGGTTATGGTACTTCGGTAACTCCTGTAAGCCAATTCTACTGGCAACAAGCTTATGCTAATGTTATGTTTGGACCATGGAAGCAGATTGCCCCTGGTTATGGTCGAATGGTATTGGGTTACTTTGGTAAAACTCCTGTTGAGCCTGATCCAGAGATTGTAAAATTGGCATCAGAAAAACTTAATCTTGAGCCAACCCAAGAGAATCCTTTGGATCTTGCAGATAAAGAGGTTACTAAGTCCATTGCCTACTGGACAAAAGTACTCGAAGATGAAGAGCTCGAGACAACCGAAGAGAATATCTTTATTGCCGCATCGTGTGATCAAAAAGGTATTGCTTTCTTAAAAGGTGAGGGACCATTAATGGTTCGAAAAGGTAAAAATAATAATAATCAATCAAGTGGAGGAGAAGAGATGAGTGGAAATTATACAGTAGTAGTAGATGGTAAGAGTTATAGTGTTCAAGTAGCAGAGGGCGATGCGGAGATTACCGTAGCACCAACTTCGGCACCCGCTGCAGCAACACCAGCTGTCGCGGCAGCACCAGCAGCAACAGGTGGAAAAGGTTCAATTGAGATCAACTCTCAAACCCCAGGAAATGTTTGGAAAATTCTTAAAGCTCCAGGGGATAGTGTTAATGAGGGTGAGCAGATTATGATTCTTGAAGCGATGAAGATGGAGATTGATATCGTAGCTGAAAAATCTGGTGTGATTAAGTCAATTGATGTCAATGTAAATGACGCTGTAGTCGATGGACAGCTTCTTGCGACAATGGAGTAATCCATGAAGCAACTTAAAATTTTACTCATATCACTGCTTTTTGCGACGTTTGCTTTTTCAAGCGTTGCACAAGCAAATGAACACGCATCGGCTCCAACGCAGGAGCAAGAGACAGTAGAGAAAAAAGCGTATGAACCTAAAACATTAGCAGAGTTGGCAGTAAGTTTCTGGGAGACCACAGGGATTAATGCAATTTTTAACATTCATGATAATGAAGTTGCCATTGACCCTTCTGGTGCAGAGAAGCCCATGGGTGCATTTGAGTCCTCTTTGGGGCGTATTATTATGATTTTGATCGTCTTTACGCTCTTTTATCTTGCTATTGCTAAAGGATTTGAGCCTCTTTTGCTGATTCCCATTGCTTTTGGTGGATTGTTGGCAAACATTCCGCTTGCCCACATGACAGGACCACATGGTATGTTGGGGGTTATCTACAACATGGGGATTGCCAATGAGTTCTTTCCTCTTTTGATCTTTATGGGGGTTGGTGCGATGACCGATTTTGGTCCACTTCTTGCCAATCCTAAAACCGCACTGCTTGGTGGAGCTGCACAGTTTGGTATTTTTGGATCACTTGTTGGTGCGGTTATGTTAGGATTTGGTCTTCAAGATGCTTCTGCTATTTCGATTATTGGTGGTGCAGATGGTCCAACATCGATCTTTATTGCAAACCGACTTGCACCCGATATGCTTGGAGCCATTGCGGTTGCAGCCTATTCCTATATGGCATTGGTACCTGTAATTCAGCCACCTATTATGCGGGCGTTGACAACCAAAGAGGAACGTCGTATTAAAATGGGTGTACAGCGACCTGTTCATAGACTAGAGAAGTTGATTTTCCCCATCGTGGTTTTAATGCTCTCGATTATGATCTTGCCTGAGTCAACACCGCTTATTGGTGCTTTTGCATTTGGTAACTTCGCCAAAGAGTCAGGAGTGGTTGATCGACTGAGTGATACCATGCAGAATTCACTCATTAACGTGGTTACCATTTTCCTAGGACTGGGTGTTGGTTCTAAACTGGCAGCAGATAAGTTCTTGGTTCTAGAGAGTTTGGGAATTATGATTATTGGTCTAATTGCTTTCTCTGCAGGAACCGCTGCGGGTGTTTTAATGGCAAAATTGATGAACAAATTATCAAAAGAGCCTATTAACCCACTTATTGGAGCAGCAGGAGTCTCTGCGGTGCCAATGGCAGCACGTGTTGTGAGCCGTGTTGGAGCCGAAGAGCGACCTGGAAACGTGCTTTTGATGCACGCAATGGGACCAAACGTGGCAGGGGTTATTGGATCAGCTGTTGCGGCAGGTGTTCTACTTTCGATCTTTAAATAAGCTAACTAATCTCTATTCAATTGTATAATTGCAAAAATATATATGGTTGAATAGAGTATATATCAAATAAAGTGAGATAGATAATTCTCTTTTTATTTGCTATATACGATAGCAAACAACAAATATCTTAACACAAATAAAGGCAAAAGAGATGAGCACCAGGACACCCAACAGTCTGGATAAACTTGGACTTGAAAACATTGGTAAGGTC
>Ga0256843_1000159_pt1 | contig 59983 bp, 61 predicted proteins | sample AlvinellametaG_FD_191572 | JGI IMG/M metagenome (GOLD analysis project Ga0256843, IMG submission 191572) | Pompeii worm associated microbial communities from hydrothermal vent at the East Pacific Rise, Pacific Ocean - Alvinella | ecosystem: Host-associated > Annelida > Integument > Unclassified ...
GAGACCATTGAGGTAGGCTCTGAGAACTGCTCCTATAAAACCGCCACTACCTATCGCTAGGATTGTTTGCCAACTCATCATCATAAACCTTTTGCATTTTTTCTCGTAGATCATTTAGCCAGTTTGGGTCATCTTTGTCTGCTATAAAGCTATCTAAAAAGATAACACGAATAGTGCCTGGCTTGTAGTAAAAGCGCTTAATATCGTAATACTTCGCAGTCTCAATAAGCACAACAGGTTGTACACGAAGCTGGTATTTATCTGCTACAACTTTTGCACCACTCTTAAATGGCAACATTCGACCATTGCGTGAGCGAGTTCCCTCTGGAAACATAGTTATCACACGCCCTTTGTTAAGACGATCTTTTGCGTTTTTTAGCAGTTTAATCAAAGATGTTTTACTTTTTCGCTCTATGGGAATATCTTCAGGCATACTCATAGCCAGACCAAAAAATGGAACATCAAAGAGCTCTTTTTTTGCAACCCAAGCGAGATCTTTTTTACTTACTGTCTCCATAACACCAATGTCTAAATCACTCTGGTGGTTAATAAGAAACATTTGAGTTGCAGGGTCTTCACTCCCTTTTACATCTGTAGAGAAAAATGTAAGTAGACGAACATACCAAGCTGCAATCTTACGCGCGTAGGGACGCGGTAAGATAGGGTAGAGTATAATCATCAACACAAGTGATGAAAAGATTATTACCGTGGCAAAAAACCAGTTAATATGAGCAAGTATCTTCATTCTTCACCCATCCGATTTTGTCATTTTGTAAGCGTACCTTTACAAACTTATCGACACTTCCCTCTTTTGTAAACTCCTGCTGCATCTGTGTTGTCTCAAAGACTGTCCCGTTTTGTACAGGGAGCAGGTAGATCTTCGCACCTGCTTTTACACAGACCTCTTTTTGAGGAATGCTTAAGTATGCAATGTAGATCATAGGTACTATAAAAAGTACAATAAAGAGTATCTGCTTTTTTAGGACAAAGAGTAGAAGTGCTAGCAGTGCTACACCAAGAGCGATATACATCTTTAACTGTTCGTGAGACTGGTCACGAGGTTTTAAGTCTGTCTGTGTTGTTACACTGTCATCATCAACAACTATAGGTATGGTGATCTGCTCGTACTTGTTCTCTTTTAGGTTGAAGTAGCTAAACTTGAAAAAGTCGATGTTCTTTTCTATAACTACATAGTAAGTCACTTTTGGATGGTAGTAGCCACCTGAGAGAGACTCAACCCCTTGTTTGTAGACACTGTTAAAGTGAATATTGTGCAGGTTACTGTTTTTTGCTTCAAGAACAAAAACAACGATGTTATGCATAGTATCGTATGAAGTAGTCTTATACTCTTTTAAAATGAGAGAGTCAGCTAAAATATTTGAAAAATCTTTAGGTGGGTTAAGGGTGATGACATTGAGTCTTTGGCCTTGAACATAGGTAGGGTCATAGTTTGCAGAATGTGGTACTAAAGTTACTTTGACATTTGGCAACACAGCATTTGAGCCAGTGATGAGCATACGAAAAGTGTCATAGTAGAACTTTCCTCTCTTTACACGCTGCGGTGAGCCATCAAGCACTTTAATGCCTCTTTGGTTTGTAAAAGAGTAACGAATATCGCGAAAATTTTTGACAACAGAGAGGGTTTTGAGTGTTACAGGAACAATCTCACCTTTTATTACTCTCTTTGGTACCTCCGCATACTGTACATATAAAACTTTCGATGCAAAGAGTGAAGATACGAAAAGAAGAGTAAGTAAAAGTAGCTTTAACACGACTCAACGAATCCTTGAAGCATTGCAACACCATCATCACTGCCAAGTACTGCTTCCATAGCACGCTCTGGGTGAGGCATAAGACCAAAAACATTTTTGTTTTTGTTACAAACACCGGCAATTGATGCTACTGAACCGTTCGGGTTTTTGATGTTACCGTTTTCATCCGTGTAGCGAAGAAGAATTTGACCATTTGCTTCAAGCTCAGCAAGACCTGCTTCATCTATGTAGTAGTTTCCATCGTGGTGAGCGATAGGAATGTTTACAACATCACCTTTATTTAGCTTTTCTAAAAAGATGTTGTCGTTGTTTTCTACTTTAAGGTGATGGTGTTTTGAGATGAAGTGAAGACCTTCGTTGCGCTTGAGTGCACCAGGAAGAAGTCTCGCTTCTGTGAGTACTTGAAAACCGTTACAGATTCCAAGAACTTTTCCACCTTTGTCTGCATACTCAGCTACAGCTTTCATAACAGGTGAAAACTTCGCAATAGCACCACTGCGAAGGTAGTCTCCGTATGAGAATCCACCAGCCACAACTAAAAGATCAGTATCACTTGGGAGTGACTCAGCCTTATGCCATACTATCTCTGTATCACAGCCTAGTTTTTTGAAGGCATACTCTGTGTCATACTCACAGTTTGTACCAGGAAATTGTAAGATGGAGACTTTCATTATGCTAGCTCTATAGTATAGTCTTCGATTACAGTGTTTGCTAAAAGCTCTTCACACATTTTAGTTACATCTGCCATCGCTTTTTCTTTGTCTGTCTCATCAAGTTGTAGTACTATCTGCTTACCAACACGAACATCTTTAACTGCATCAAAGTGAAGTGAATCAAGTGCGTGATGCACAGCTTTTCCTTGAGAGTCTAAAACACCTGGCTTTAAAAATACGTTTACAATTGCTTTCATTATTATTTTCCTAAAATTCTATTTAAAACTTCTTCGTAGGCAACTTTTAGTCCACCTAGACCTTGACGGAATCTGTCTTTATCCATCTTCTCACCACTCTCTATATCCCAAAAACGACAATTATCAGGAGAAATCTCATCAATAAGGATGATGTTTCCATCTTTGTCTTTACCAAACTCAAGTTTGAAGTCTACAAGATTAAGACCTTTCTCTGCAAAGTATGGTTTTAAGATGTCATTTACCTGACGAGCCATTCTACGAAGTTTGTCTAACTCATCTTGAAAATCTACAAGACCTAATATAAGCGCATGCTGATCGTTAAGTTTTGGATCTCCGAGTTCATCGTTTTTGTAGTCAAACTCTACAAGAGTAAACGGAAGTACTTTTCCATCTTCAATACCAAGGTTACGAGAGAGTGAACCTGTAGCGATGTTTCTTACGATTACCTCAATAAGAATAACATCTGCTTTTTTGTGAAGCATATGGTTGTCATCTAACATCTTTACAAAGTGTGTAGGGATGCCGTTTTCTTGTAAGAGTTTAAAAAGCTCAGTTGAGATTTTATTGTTCAGTGCGCCTTTTCCTGCTTCAGAAGATTTTTTCTCTCCATTAAAAGCTGTCAGGTCATCTTTAAACTCTGAGATTACTAAATTTTCGTCATCTGTAGACCAGATCTTTTTGGCTTTACCTTCGTAGAGTAGCTCTCTTTTTTCCATAGTACGCTTATCCTTTTGTGATGATTAAAGCTTTGATAATATCAACAGCTTCTTTGAGTTGTACATCTTTTTCCAACATTTTTGGCGTAATTATATCTTTTTTATCTTTTTTCTCAGCTTTATCTTTTGATTTTTTTCCATCAATTTTTTCAAGTTCACTTTTGAGGTGCTCTTTTAGGTCTGCTTCTTTGATGGCAAACTCATTTTTAAATGTTTTTAGCTCACCTGGAAGAACTTTAATGTCTGGAGTTACACCAACAGCTTGAATTGTTCTACCACTTGGGAGGTAGTAGCGAGCAATAGTAAGCTTGATAGCCTCTTTGTTTGTAATAGGAAGTACAACTTGAACACTTCCTTTTCCAAAAGTCTTCTCTCCGACTAAAACAGCACGCTTGTGATCTTGAAGAGCACCACTTACGATCTCACTTGCACTTGCACTTCCGCCATTTACAAGTACAACAAGAGGTACTTTTGTAATGGTCTTGTTTGCATGTGCCGAGTACTCTTTTGTCTCTGCTTCACGACGACCTTTTTGTGAGACAATAAGCCCATCATCAACAAACAAGTCAACCAAACCTACCGCTTGGTCTAAAAGACCGCCTGGGTTGTTACGAAGGTCTAAGATGATCCCTTTTGCAGATGCTTGGCGTTTTAGAATCGCTTTTTTAACATCGTTTACAACTTTTTTATCAAAACTTGAGACTCTGATGTAGAGAATGTCATCGCCAACACGCTTGGTATGAACTGACTCTATTTTAATAATGTCACGAACAATATGTACTACAAGAGGTTTGCTCTCACCCTCACGCACGATTGTCAAGTCGATTGGATCACCGACTTTCCCACGCATTAGTGATACCGCTTCATCAATAGTCATGCCAAGTGTTGGTTTGTCATTGATTTTTAAGATGATATCTCCAGCTTTTAGACCTGCTTTATCAGCCGGTGTGCCATCGATTGGTGAGATGATAGTAAGTGCACCATCTTTCATACCAACTGTGATACCAAGACCACCAAATTCACCGTTTGTCTGTACCTGTAGACGCTTATAATCTTTTTCTGTAAGGTAGTTGGAGTGGGCATCAAGATTTTCCATCATACCTTTGAGTGCTTTGTCGATAAGCTCCTCTATACCTATCTCATCTACATCATACTCCTCGACAATCGAGAGTACTTTTGTAAATTTTGCAAGAGCTTCAAGGCGAGACTCCTGCGATGACTCTTTTTTGATCTCCTCTTTTGCAAAGAGAGAAGATGAGAAGAGAAGGGCAAAAGAGAGTGCTACGCTTGTAAAACCGAGTGTAATATATTTTTTGTTTTTCATATTTAGCCTATTTGTATCTAATTTTGGGGCTATTATAGCAACTCTTGTTAAACATAATAAGGGAGTTAAATAACAAATTTAGATTATTAGTCTATAATACGAAATAATTTTAGATAGAAACAGAAGCTTAGGATTGAGATGAAAAATGTTGTACTAATAGGCTTTATGGGTGTTGGTAAAGGGAGTGTGGCTCGTGAGGTCATTAAACACTCTGACTATATTGCTATAGATACTGATGACCTTATTGAGAGTATGGAAAACAGAAAAGTCAAAACGATTTTTGAAGAAGAGGGTGAGAAGTATTTTCGCAAGCTTGAGAAAAAAGTTGCTAAATGGCTTGAGATGAGCGTGAGAAACACACTTATCTCAACAGGTGGAGGCTTTTATAAGCAGGAGAACATTAAAAAGATAGGACTTATCGTTTTTCTTGATTCTCCATTTGATGCTATAATAAAACGAATCAAAGAGCATCCCAATGCTGCTAAAAAACTGAAAAAAAGACCGCTTCTTGCAGACCTTGAAGCAGCTCGCAAGCTTTATGATGAGAGACGACCTGAGTATCTCGCATTAGCAGACATTGTTATAGATGTAACTGATAAAAGCGCAAAAGAGTGCGCAAAAGAACTTTTAAAGAAGGTAAAAAAACATGGTTAAAAAGATATTATTAACACTACTATTGGCAGTTAGCGTATTTGGTGCAGAGGTGCACTGGGCAAATGATTATAAGAGTGCAATAGCACAAGCACAAAAGGAGCAAAAACCAGTTCTTTTTATTATCTCTCGTGATACTTGTAAATACTGTATTTTACTTGATAAGACAACACTCAAAGATCCAAAGGTAGTTGAAGAGCTCAACAAGAACTTTGTAGCAGTGCGTGCATGGACAAATGAGGGTGATTACATCCCATACTTTATACAACAAAACACACCGGGTCTTCCAGGTATCTGGTTCTTAAAACCAGATGGTGAACCACTCTTTCAGCCTCTTTTAGGGTATGTGAAAAAAGAGAACTTCTATGAAGCACTAAAGATTGTAGAAAAAGAGTTTCAAAAACAAAAGGGTAAAACAAAATGATATTCACAACGACACAAAGCAGCTCATTTAAGGCTGAATTTGCCGAGCTTTTAGGCCGTGGAAAGATGGATATTGCTCACGTGAGCACTATCGTAAGTACAATTATTGAAGAGATAAAAGAGCAAAAGAACAAAGCGCTCTTTACACATATAGCCAAGTTTGATAACTGGACTCCAAAGTGTGATGATGATCTACAAATTTCGCAAGAGTCTATGGCAAAAGCGTATGAGAATCTTGATACAAAGTTAAAATCAGCGCTTCACATGGCATACGATAGAATCAAAACATATCATGAGAAGCAAAAACCACAGTCATGGTTTGATACTGAAGCAAACGGAACGATTCTTGGTCAAAAGGTAACTCCGGTTGATTCTGCCGGTCTTTACATTCCTGGTGGAAAAGCAGCGTATCCATCATCACTGCTTATGAATGTCATTCCAGCACAGGTTGCAGGTGTTGAAAACATAGTAGTATGTACACCTACACCAGATAACGAGCCAAATGAGCTTCTTTTAGCAGCGTGTCATCTCTGTGGTGTAACACAGGTCTATAAAGTGGGTGGTGCTTCAGCGATCGCTGCTATGGCTTATGGAACAGAGAATATTCCAAAAGTGGATGTTATTACAGGTCCGGGGAATATCTTTGTAGCAACAGCTAAAAAGCTTGTATTTGGAGATGTAAACATCGACATGATTGCAGGGCCGAGTGAGATTGGTGTACTTGCAGATGACAGTGCAAATCCAAACCATATAGCAATCGATCTACTCTCACAAGCAGAGCATGATGAGATGGCAAGCTCTATTTTAATAACGCCATCACAAAAACTTGCTGATGCTGTAAAAGTAGAGATAGAGCAGTGGTTACAAAAACTACCACGCGAAGAGATAGCTAGAAAGTCAATAGAAGAGCGTGGTGCTATCATCGTTACAAAAGATATGGATGAAGCTATTAAGCTGATGAATGAGATAGCTCCAGAGCACTTAGAAGTAGCTACTATGAGCCCGTTTGAGCTCTTACCGTTTATAAAACATGCAGGAGCTATCTTTTTAGGTCACAACACGCCTGAAGCGATAGGTGACTATGTAGCAGGACCAAACCATACACTTCCAACAGGTGGAACTGCGAAATTCTACTCACCGCTGAGTGTTGAGGACTTTATGAAAAAGAGCTCTATTATCTCTTTTAGCTCTGCTGCTATTAATGAGATTGGAGAGGAGTGTGCACTCATTGCCAACACTGAAGGTTTAACTGCTCATGAACAGTCTGTTCGTGTTAGATTAAAGTAATCTTTACTTCACAATACTAGTTATAAAACTTCAGTTTATAACTAGTATAACCCCCTCAAATATAAGTTTTTTAAATATACACATATAAGAAAAACTATTACAAGATTATCACATTTTTATATTTCCTTTAAGCTTTCTTAGTTACACTAGATACAGAAAAAGAGCCTGAAATGCCCTGCATAAGGGGTTCTTTTAAAGTTAATAAGTCGTAGTTATAAATCTTAAACTAGCCGTTTATTAGGCAAAAGGAGAATATATGCAATTAGGTTTCCTAGTTGATTTACACCTCTGTATGGGATGTAAAGGTTGTGAGATCGCATGTAAGGTGGAGAATGATGTTCCACTTAGTACATGGAGACTTCGTGTCAAATATGTAGATGTAGGAACATTCCCAGAGACAAAGCGAACATTTACACCACTTCGCTGTAATCACTGTGAAAATGCTCCATGTGAGAGAATCTGTCCGGTATCAGCACTTCACTATCTTGAGAATGGAATTGTCAACATAGATAAAGAGCGCTGTATCGGTTGTGCAGGTTGTGTTATGGCATGTCCATATGGTGCAATCTACATCGACCCTGAATCTCAAACAGCAGATAAGTGTACTTACTGTGCACACCGTATAGCCTCTTCTATGATGCCTGCATGTGTTGTTGCATGTCCTGTTGAGGCAAATATTTTTGGTGACCTTGAAGATCCTACTTCAAATATCTCAAAATATATCCAGCAGCATCGTGATGTTCAGGTTCGTAAACCAGAGAAGGGTACAAATCCGCATCACTTCTATGTAGGTGCTTCTCAAGTACATCTCAATCCGTTGGCGTCTAAGCGTGAAGAGGGTTATAGCCTCTTTAACAACATCACACATCTTCCACTAGGAGGGCATCACTAATGGTACATGAAACTTTAGCTGCTACAAATGCAGTCGTGACTTTGGATGTAGCACTACCGGAGGTCTTTTGGGGCTGGTATGTTACTATGAATATGTGGGCGAAGAGTATCGGTACTGGTTTGGTATTTATGCTTTTCTTATTACTCAGACGCAACCCTGAAGAGATGAAAGGTCTTAGAACATCTGCAATGATCGTATCATTTGTGATGATGAACATCTTTTTACTCTTCACACTTGCTGACTTACACCAACCATTTAGAATGTGGCATATCTTTTTCTATCCACACTTGACATCGGCTATTACTGTAGGTGCGTGGATGGCATCTGTTTTTGTTGGTTTAGAGTCTTTAATGATTGTTGTAATGCTTTTGAAAAAAGATGAAGCTCTTTATGACAAGCTCCTCTTTTGGACAACGCTTTTAGCTATTCCTGTAACGCTCTATACGGCAGCGATTATGGCAGAAGCAACAGCGCGTGAGCTATGGCAGATGCCAACAGAGGCTGTGCAGATGATCTTAGCTGCAACACTCTCAGGCTCAGCGGCGATGATCTTACTAGGTGGCAACAAGCTTAGTGATGAGACAAAATCTTTCTTTGCAAACATTTTAGGTCTGAGTGCTCTTATGGCATTTATCATCTATATGTCAGAGTATATATTTGGTGCAATGAAAGCAGAAGAGGTAGCTGCAATTCTTCACTATGTAAAAGGTGAGGGCGAGTATGCAACAATGTTCTGGATCGGTCAATGGGTAGCATATATTCTCCCTATGATTTTAGTAGCACTCTATAGAGTTAGTAGAAGCAGTGCAATGTTAAATCTGGCAGCAATCTTAGCGATTGTTGGTCTGTGGGTAGTAAAACATGTATGGCTTGTTATTCCACAATTATTACCACTGAGTTAAGGAGAAGATATAAATGTATTTACAAAGTAGAAGAACATTTTTAAAAGGTGCGGCATTTAGTGTTGCAGGTGTTGCTATAGCAAAAGGTGTATTTGCAACAGATGCAGCAGCGGAGTCTGTTGCAAACTCTAAATTTACAAACACTCCTGACACTCTCTCATTCTATCCTCCTCAATCAGAGTGGGATAACTTCCAAGAGCTCGATGGAGCAGACTGGAAGCGTGGTGGTATTGAGCGTAATGGAGTAAGAAGTGAAGATAACCCGGATGGTATTCAGGTAAACAACTACACTATCGTTCCTACAGTATGTTCAAACTGTGAAGCGGGTTGTGGTCTTACTGCATGGGTAAACAAAGATACTATGACAGTAAGAAAGTATATGGGTAACCCATTACATACAGGGAGCCGCGGTAGAAACTGTGCAAAAGGTTACGCGGTAACTTCTCAAATGTACGATCCAGATCGTATTCCATTTCCACTCAAGCGTGCTCCAGGCTCAAAGCGTGGTGAGGGTAAATGGGTTCGTACTACTTGGGATGAAGCTATGGCTGAGATCGGTAAGAAGATGCATGACACACTCAAAAAGGGTGATGAGATCTCTAAAAAGCAGATTCTTTACCATGTTGGTCGTCCAAATGAGAATGGTTTTGGTCACCGTGTTCCACACTCTATGGGTATTGATGGATACAACTCACACACAAACATCTGTTCTGCAGGTGCGCGTCAGGGTACTATTCAGTGGGCAAATGATGACAGAAACTCTCCGGATTGGGCAAATGCAAGACTTATTTTCTTACAATCGTCTCACGCAGCAGATGCTGGACACTACTTCCAACAATCAGCTGGACTAATCGCTGATGCGCGTAAGCGTGGTGCGAAGATGGTTGTACTTGATCCTAGAATGTCTAACTCTGCTGGTATGGCAGACTTATGGATTCCATGTTGGCCAGGTACAGAGACAGCACTCTATCTCTACCTAGCAAACCGTGTTTTACATGAGAAAGATTTAAACGGTAAAGATCTTGTAAACCATGAGTTCTTTAAAGAGTGGGTTAACTGGGATCGTCTGATGGCTAACCGTGAGTATATTGAAAAACATATGCTTGGTAACGGTTATATCTCTAAGATGCCAAAAGATGACAGCTATGAGTCGTTCATTGAGATGATGAAAGAGTTATATGCACCATATACAAAAGAGTTTGTTCTTAAAGAGTGTAAACTTGAAGGTATGGGTCATAAGCTTGATGCTCTATGGGAGATGTATATCGATGCGGGTGATAAGATCGCTACATACCTTTGGCGTGCAGGTCCGATTGCTCACCGTGGTGGTTGGATGATTACTCGTGCAGGTTTTCTGACACTCGCACTTCGTGGTGCACTTCGTGGTGACATCGGTGGAACATCTTTTCACCACTGGCATGAGATAAGTGTTGCCGGTAAAGGTGACAAGTCTACAGTAGCAGGTGAGAGACCTCCTAAGGTTGATGTGTGGAATGAGATTCCGTGGCCACCTGAGTATCCACTCTCTTCATATGAGATGAGTCATATTATGCCACACCTTCTAATGGATGATGCATGGCATGAGAAGTGGACGAAAAAAGGGCTTAAGATTCCAAAAAGCATTGCAGTTTATATGCCTCGTATGTATAACCCTGTTTGGATTAATCCAGATGGTTTTAGATGGATCGAAGCGCTTAAACGCGAAGATAAGATTGAGCTATCGTTTAACCTCTCTCCAACATGGTCTGAGACAAACTGGTACTGTGATTATGTACTTCCAGTAGGTCTAGCAGGTGAGAGAAACGATCAACAGTCAACGCCATCAAAACCAGAGCAGCGTATTGAGTTCCGTCAAGCTGTTCTTCGTGTAGCAGCTGAAAAAGCTGGTTGGAAAGCAAAAGATCCATCTCGTGCAACACTAGAGGCACACATGAAGTTTGGCCTTGGTGAAGTTTGGGAAGAGAGTGAGTTCTGGCCAAACATTATGGTACACCATGTTGATCCTGATGGAAGCTTAGGTATTAGAAAATACTGGGCAAGTAAAAAAGATCCATCTCGTGCAGTAACGGTACCTGAGTACTTTGATGCGGCTATGAGTCTTCTTCCTCGTCTGAAAGAGACAGCAACGAAGATGTATCCAAATGAAGAGTTCCCGGTATATGCATATATGAGAGATCATGGTGCATGGACAGAGAAGACGAATGTCTACAAACCACAAGAAGAGGAACTTAAAGTTGACTCTGAATATGTTTATGCACATGGTAAAAAATACCCTAAAGAAGAGGTTCGCAAAGATAAGTTTGGAGCTTTATGGGTAGAACATGATGGGCGTGAGCACTCTATTGGTCTTGTAAAAGATGATAAAGTTCTTGCTGGTTTTCATACAAGAAGTAAAAAACTTGAGTTCTTCTCTGAGTGGTTTGCAGAGTGGAAATGGCCAGAGTATGCTATTCCGGTTTATCCACGTAATGAGGGTGAATACAAAAAGATGGAACACCTTGTAACGCAGGTACACCATAGTTTCATGAAAGCTGACAATGAGTTTGCATTAAATACAGTATTTAGACTACCGTATAACATTCACACTCGTTCAGTCAACTCAAAACATCTTATGGAGATCTCTCAAAACCACAACCCGGTTTGGATCTACACAAAAGATGCAGAGAAACTTGGCATTAAGCGTGGTGATGCTATTCGTGTTAAAGTTACAGACACAGTCTCTGGACTTGACAGTGGTTACTTTGTGGCAATGGCAGTTCCAACTGAGGCAACTCGCCCTGGTGTTCTTGCTTGTTCACACCATGCTGGTCGTTGGAGACTCAAAGAGTCTGTAGATATTCCAGGATTTGAGCATCCATTAACTATTATGGGTGTTGGTGCTCCGACATATGAGATGACAAATGATGGTAAAGTAGGTACACTAAAACCTACTGGTGGTCTTCATGCTCGTCATGATGTATGGCAGTTTAAAGAGTACAACAAAGATCTTGACAATATCTGGTGGGATGGATTAAGTGGTTCATGGCAAAATGCTGTGGCTCCTTCACATCCAGATCCAATCGCAGGTAACCATGCATGGCACCTGAAAGTTATCATCGAAAAAGCGCAAGCAGATGATAAAATCGGTGACATCGTTGTTAACTATGCTAATAACTTTAAAGTTTACCAAGCGTGGAGAGATCAACTGACTCGTCCACTCGATCATAACGATACAGAGAGACGTCCATGGTTCATCAAACGTCCAGCGGTTCCTCTCTCTAAAAAAGCTTACGAATTTCACGTTAAAGCGTAAGTTCTTTATTAAAGCCCACTTCAAGTGTGGCTTTAATATACTACATACAAAAGATAATCCAAAAGGTACATTGTAAATGCAAGAAAATATCCTCACGCAGCAGATTGCTCGTATAAATATCTATGCGCTACTCTCACGACTTTTAATGAGTGAAGTTGATGAAGAGATGCTAGAGTTGATACTCAAAGATGAAAATATGTTGTCTTTTTTCCCAACATTTGAATCATGGGAAAAAAGAGAACACTATAGTAATAAAGATCTCATTGAGAAGTATCTCAATGTTGACTTTACAAACCTCTTGCTGTTGCACCTTATTCCATATGAGTCTTTTTATACACGAGAAGATCAGATGATGGAGACAGGTGGAGACAACCCTGTTCAAGCTATCTTTAATGCTTTTGAGTTTAATGTAGCCCTTGATAAAGCGCGTGTGATGGCGGCTGATCATATCGCTATAGAGCTTGAGTTTATGTATGAGCTTGCAAAAGCAGAGCTCAAAGCCATAGAAGAGGGCAATATGCAAATCGCAAAAGAGATAGCACAGGTAGAGTATGGCTTTTTAAAAGATCATATTGTCGAGTGGGCTCCGATGTTTTTGCTCAATATGAAAAATGAGGCAGGTACGGCATTTTATTATGATCTGGCTGACTTTGCTTTGGAGTTTATTTTGAGTGATTTTGAATACTTAAGTGAGCTTAAAAAGAGAGACTATGACTATCTTGCAGGGAGTAAGTAATGGATATCAATGATTTAAATGATTTACGAAGCGAGTTTGAAGCACTGCAAAAGAGAAATATGTTTCTTGAAGAGTGTGCCGAGGGGTGTGAGCTTGATGAAGAGAGTAAAGAGGAGTATCCTGACTATCTGGCTGCTATCTATACAGAGATTATGCCACCAGTAAAGAGTGGTATCTACTTCTCACGCTGGGATCTAAAAACACTTGCTTCTACACTGGGTGAGTCTTTTGCTTTAGATGTGCGTGAGCGTATGTTTAAGAAGTTTATGCAGTGGGTCGGTACGCCTGAAGATATGCAAGCGGTTATTCGTGTTTTTAAAGAGCACATTGATATGAAGTGTGATCTTTACCGTGAGTATGGTGAGAAGTACCCTTCATCAAAGCCCATCTTTGAGGAAAAGATTAAAAAAGCCGATGCTGCAAAGCGCTACTTAGATAAAGTCTATACAGAGTTCTTTACATAAGCTACTCCAGCTCTTTGAGCCTTTTGAGTAGAGCACTCTTTATGGTGCTAAACTCTCCTCTTTTTTTATCACTATAAAGAAGATCTTCTAGCTCCTTATGAAAAGGGTAGAGCTGTTTGTATGTTGCGTATTTGTTTGTAAGGAGTGCGAGCATCTCTTTTGCATTGTTGGCTTTTTTTAGATCAAGAAAGGCCTCTCTTTTCTCTTTTTTTCTTTTTGGTGCTATTTTTGCACTCATATATCCCGCTGCAAAGATAAGCAGGTAGATAAAAAAGCTCTGCACTTTTTCATAGAAGTAGTCAACTTTTGGGTACTCCTCACTATCAAGAATCTCCTCTTTTGGCAGGGGTGTTACTGTGACATTGTAGGCTTTTGTTTTGAGTGTGTAGTAGCGCTTCTCTTTTGGTAAAAAGCAGCGGATAGTTTGTGCTTTTATGCTAAAGCTCTCTTTTGCCAAGATAGCATAGTTATACTCCTGCTCTATCTTATAGCCCTCTTTAGTTGCTTTGTTGTAGTGTTTTGTAAGCTCCTCAAAGAGGTTGTAGTTGCTGCTCTCTTGAATGAGTTTGAGTTGAAACTCATCAAACCCAACTCCGGTAAGCTTATACTTTACATTGACACTCTCATAAGCATCTACCTGCTCTTTATCTATGCTAGACTCAAGGCGAAAGTCTCCAACCAAGACAACATCATCTGCTATCTTTTTTACATCAAGCACTAATGGATCAAGCTCTATGTGGGTGTTGTCTGTCTCTATCCATTTGACATTGTCTCGCCCTCCCTCATAGACCTCTGCAACAGCTTCATCGCTTGCTTGTTTGATGATAAAGTCAAACGCTACTTTTACTTCGCCACTCTTAAGTGGAAAGAGGAGGTAGTGAAATGTTGTTTTTTTGTGATGGTATGCCAGCTCGGTTGACTCTTTTTTTAAAAGGGTGATCTTATAGTCACTGCTCTTTTTGGGTTCTAAAAAGAAAAACATCACATCACTGCTCTCTTTTTGCTCTGCACTAAAGCTAATCTCAACAGCCTCTTTGAGGTAGGGGTTTGTTGTGGAGCTTTTTAGAGAGTAGTTAGCAAGCTCATTGGCACTTAGCCCGCTAAAGGAGCATAGAAAAAGGAGGATGAGAAGTGCATAGTTACCACGGATGTTTTTCATCGGTATATCCTTTGTTTATAAGCTCATAGGCTTTGTAGCCAAACTTGTACTTTTTAGCCTCTTGTGTCGCTCTTTTTCTTTGTGCATGCTGCTTGTTTTTTGCTTTGCCTGCTTTTGTGCTGCTCTTTGCGTGAGAGCCTTGTGCACTTTTTTTACTTTGGCCCTTTTTTGTTGACTCTTTTTTCTCTGAAGCACCACTTCTTTGGTTTTGCTTTGTTTTTGGCAGCGATTGGTAGAGCTCTTTTTTCTCTTGCAGCTCCAATGCGTAGAGTTGCAAGAGGTTTTGGAGTGCTGCACTATCCTCTTTGAGGGCCAAGGCTTTTTTATAGTATAGCTTAGCTTTGTCATATTTGTGCAGTTTTACTGCTGTATTTCCAAGCATAAAGAGAATCTTCTCTTTGAGTGCCACATCTTGTGTCTTAATGGCAGCAAGTGTTTTGGCTGCATCTTTGTAGCGCGTGAGTCTGTAGAGGGTGAGTGCTTTGTTGTAGTAGCTCTGAGGAGAAGGTGTAATGGCACTAAAGGCATCGAGTGCTTGCGGGTAGTTTTGCTCTTTGTAATGCTTTGTGGCTTTGTCAATGTAGTAAAAGTCTAAGAGACTCTCCGCTTTGAGTTGCGATGAGAGCATAAAAAGTACAAAGAGCAGGAGTTTTTGAAGTTTACTTGCCAGTGTAGTGAGTGCTATAACAAAGCAAAAAAGAGCAAGCAGCAGCGGGTAGTAGAAGAGCTCTGTGTAGCTTTTGAGTGTTGTTGTGAGTCGTTTGCTCTGCGCACTGTTTGCTTGGAGTGCAGCTATGATGGAGGCCTCAAGATTGTGCTCTGTAATGCTAAAGAGTGCGCCATTTGTTTGTGAGACAAAGGGTTTGAGTATGGGGTTTGTGCGTGAGATGACCAAGTTGCCATTGGCATCGAGCAGCGGTTTTGTGCCTTGTTTGAGCAGGGCTCCCTTTTGTGATGTTGTCGCTATAACAAAGGGGGTGATCTTTGCCTCTTTTGCCAGCGAGACGAGCTCACTTAGCTCTTTCTCCTCGCCACCATCGCTGTAGATAATGAGCTTTTTAGACTCATCTGAGAGTTTTGCAACGCTTTGTAGGAGTGCTTTGAGTGATGTACCTTTGGTAAGGATGTAGTTTGGCTCTATGGCATCGAGCGCCATTAAGGAGATGCTTGTATCTGTTGTAGGTGGTGCGATTAGCAGGGCATTTGATGTAAAGACAAAGAGGCTAAAACGGTCATGTGGAAGCTTTTTCATCAGCTCTTTAGCGGAGGCTTTTGCCGCATCAAAACGAGTCGGTGCAATGTCATCTGCGAGCATAGAAAAAGAGGCATCGAGTGCGATGATATACTCTTTTGCATCTATGCTCTCTTGGTTTGGGCTCTCTTCAATGACTGGTCGCATCAGCGCAATAATGCCAAAAAGGAGTGAGAGGTAGAGGAGCTTTTTTGAGCGCTGCTTTGTAGAGGCGTCAGCTCTATAGAGTAGATAAAGCGGTATGAAAAGCAGCACTAATGCAGGGTAGTAAAAACTCATAAAATCGGCTCCTCTTTTGCTCTGTAAAGCAACATAGCAAGAAGAAAAAGTGCGGCTGTTAGTGGGTAGATGTAGAGCATCTTTTTGTTAAGATAGTTTTGTGACTTAATCTTACTTGGTTCAAGCCTGTCAAGCTCATCATAGATTTTTGCAAGTGTGGCTGCATCTTTGGCTGCAAACATCTTGGCATCTGTCTCATTTGCTATCTGCTTGAGCAGTTTTGCATCGTAAGCCTTGCCGACACCTATGGTATAGATCTTTACACCCTCTTTTTTTGCTTGCTCTACTGCTTCTTTTATAGAGACTGCACCACTGTTTTGATGGCCGTCTGTAAGAAGAATGATGACTTTAGACTTTGCTTCTCCTTTACTGAGTGTCTCAAGCGCTCGCATCAACCCCTCGCCAATGGCAGTACTCTCTCCTGCAATCCCAACATCAAAAAAGTCAAGCAAGAAAGCGATACTTTTCATATCGTAACTTAAAGGCAGGGCAGTGTAGGCATAAGAGCCAAAGATGCTCACCCCGACATTGTCATCAAAACGCTTTTGGATGAAGGCTTTTAGCAGCTCTTTGATTATCTGGAGCTTTTGAAGATCTTTTTTCTCTCTATCAAAGCCACTCTCTGCCATAGAGCCACTGGCATCAAGTACAAAGACCAAGTCTCGCCCCTTTCGTTTGGAGGCACTTTTACTCTCGTAGCTAATGGGTGAGGCAAGGGCTGTTACAAAAAGGGCAATGATAAGTGAGTAGAAGAGCTTCTCATAAGAGAAGAGTGAGAGCTTCTGTCGAAAAAGGTGGGTGTGTGGAAAGAGCAGCTCTTTTATGCTGCGTGGACATTTGTATATACAAACTATAAGTGCTAAAAGCAGAAAAAAGCTGGGATGCTCAAAGGTGAAGTTTGTAAACATCGTTTTTAGTGCTCCGCATAGAGAAGTCGAATGAAGAGTCCCAATGTTGAGGTGTATCCTACTTCACTAAAACGGAGTTTTTGCTCTGTGTCGTAGATAAAGGTAGTAGGATAACCGGCTATTTGAAAGTGGCGTGAGAGGCTGCCGTCTTTGTCGTTGACTACTTTAAAAGTGTAGCCATGTTCATCAAGATACTGCTTTATCTCATAATCACTTCCAGATTTTACAGCGATGGTCAGTACTTGAAAATGTTTTGATAAAAACTCAATGTTAGAGGCCTCTAGCTTACAGGTAGGACACCATGTTGCCCAGAAGTGAATGAGCAGCGGTTTTGTTCTATCTACATGGTAGATGCTGTTGTCTATAAGTCGAAACTCCTGCTGGCTTAGTGGTGCATCATTGAGTGTGCGTGAGCGGTAGATACTCATAAGATTTGCAACAACTGTCATAACGAGAAGTAGCAGCAGAGCCTCTTTGATATAGTGTTTTATCTGTTCTTTTGATAGTTTCATAGCTTTAGCTTAACGATATTGTAATAATAAACTGATAAAATATGGAAAAATTTAAAGGATAGCTGATGAAAAAACTTATTTTTCTTTCACTAAGTGCATTTTTATTGACTGGATGTGTATCGACAACACCGACAGTTGAGAAAAAAGAGGAGATAGCAACGACTCAAACACAAGTAGAACAAGATCTTAAAGAGCGTGCTAAAAATAAACAAACAAAGATTAAAGACAAAGTAGAAACAAAAAAAGAGATAGTTAAAAAAGAGACGAAAAAGAAGATGCCTAAGAAGCATCATATGCATATGAATAAAAATATGTTTCAAACTGTTGATGCAAAAGATGCAATACTCTTGCAAGATGGACCAAACAAAGAGCACTGTGTTATTTGTGGAATGAATCTTGTGAAGTTTTATAAAACAAGTCATGCAGCAACACTTGGCGATCATAAAGTACAGTACTGTTCTATTCACTGTTTGGCAAACCACATTAAAGAGGGTGCAGAGCTAGAGAACCCTATGGTTGTTGATGTGACGTCTTTAAAATTCATTCCTGTAACGGAAGCTTACTATGTTGTTGGTAGTGATGTTCGCGGAACTATGAGTATGGTAAGTAAATATGCTTTTAAAAACTTAGATGATGCAAAGGCATTTCAGAAAAAACATGGTGGAGAGATAATGGACTTCTACTCTGCATGGCAAGTAGCAAAAAAAGATTTTAAAAAGTAGTCTTGACAAAAAAAAAGCCCCTTATCCCAAAAGGGGATAAGAGGCTTTTTAAAAAGAGAGCTTTGAGGAAGCCGAAGCTTACTCAATCTCTGCATCGATGACATCATCGTCATCTTTTTTAGCGTTGTTAGCAGCTCCTGCTTCACCGCCTTGCTCTTTTTTATACATCTGCTCAGCCATTTTATGACTTGCTTCTGTAAGTGCTTTAACTTTCTCTTCAATTTGCTCTTTTGTAGCATTGTCATCTTTAAGAACTTCTTGAAGATCAGTAATTGCTGCTTGAATTTTTGCTTTCTCTTCAGCATCAAGGCTATCACCCATTTCGTTCATAGATTTCTCAGTTTGAGCGATAAGCGCATCTGCTTGGTTTTTAAGCTCTACAAGCGCTTTACGTTTCTCATCTTCAGCTTTGTGAGCTTCAGCATCTTGAATCATTTTTTCGATCTCTTCTTCACTAAGTCCGCTTGAACCAGAGATAGTGATTTTTTGCTCTTTACCTGTACCTTTATCCATCGCAGATACAGTTAAGATACCATTTGCATCGATGTCAAATGTAACTTCGATTTGTGGCACACCACGTGGCGCTGCTGGGATATCTGTTAGTTCAAATAGACCTAAAGATTTGTTATCTTTAGCGAACTCACGCTCACCTTGTACTACATTAATGCTAACCGCTGGTTGGTTATCTTCTGCAGTTGAGAAGATTTGCGATTTTTTAACAGGAATCGTAGTACCTTTTTCAATAATTTTAGTTGCAACACCACCAAGTGTCTCAATACCAAGTGATAATGGTGTAACATCAAGTAAAAGAACATCTTTTACATCACCGCGTAAAACACCACCTTGGATAGCCGCACCTGCAGCAACAACTTCATCAGGGTTTACTGATTTGTTAAGCTCTTTACCATCGAAGTAGTCAGAAACTTTTTTCTGTACTAATGGTACACGAGTTGAACCACCAACCATGATGATCTCTTTGATGTCAGATTTACTTAAGTCTGCATCTTTCATTGCTACTTCGATGTGATCCATAGTCTCATTTACAAGATCTTCGATCATACCTTCGAATTTAGCACGAGTTAGTTTTACAACTAAGTGTTGTGGACCAGCTTCTGTCATAGTGATAAACGGTAAGTTGATCTCAGTCTCAGTTGCTGAAGATAACTCTTTTTTCGCTGTTTCAGCTGCATCTTTTAGACGTTGTAGCGCCATTTTGTCATTTTTAAGGTCGATTCCGTGACTTCCTTTGAACTCAGACGCTAACCAGTCAACGATTCTGTTGTCAAAGTCATCTCCACCTAAGAATGCATTACCGTCAGTTGAGAGAACCTCAAATGTACCGTCACTGATCTCTAGTGTAGTAACATCGAATGTACCACCACCAAGGTCATATACAAGTACATCTTCATCAGACTTAGAGTCTAGTCCGTATGCAAGTGCAGATGCAGTTGGTTCGTTGATGATTCTTAAAACATTAAGACCAGCGATAGTACCAGCATCTTTTGTTGCCTTTCTTTGGCTGTCGTTGAAGTATGCAGGTACTGTAATAACAGCATCTGTAACTTTCTCACCAAGGTAAGCTTCAGCATCTTCTTTTAGTTTTGTAAGAATTTTCGCTGAAATCTCTTGAGGAGTATACACTTTACCAGCTACATCAACAGCTGCCATACCGTCTTTGTCAACGATTTTATATGTAACTTTCTCTTGAGCGATTTTAGCGTTTTCTTCGTTCATCATAAGACCCATGATTCTCTTAACAGAAGAGATCGTTCTCTCTGGGTTTGTGATAGCTTGACGCTTCGCAGGATCACCTACTAGTACTTCACCTTTATCTGTAAATGCTACTACTGAAGGAGTAGTATTTTTACCTTCTGCATTAGGGATGATCTTTGCTTCCCCGCCTTCATAAACTGCTACACAAGAGTTTGTTGTTCCTAAATCTATACCAATTACTTTACTCATTTTAACTTCCTTTTTTTCAAATTAAATTTTATTTTTTTATTTCTGCTGAAAGTATAGAATACTTTCGAAATATCTTTTGCAACTTTTGTCGCATTGCTGCGAATTTGTTCTTAATTCGCAACAACTACCATCGCTTCACGCAATGGTCTGTCTTTATATTTGTATCCTGTTTGGAAAGTCTCAACGATCTGTCCACTTTCTACTTCAGGATGGTCAACGCTTTGTACTGCGTTGTGAATGTTTGGATCAAATGGCTCATCATGTGATACCATTGTAACTCCATGTTTCTCTAAAGCAGTCATAAACTGTTTTAAAGTAAGTTCGATTCCCTCTTTGAGTTTTTCTATCAACTCTTCAGGTGCAGCATCTGCCTCAGCAGACTTAAGTGCCATCTGAAGTGAATCTACTACAGGAATCATATCTTTTGCAAATTTCTCATTTGCATACTCTACAGCAGTGTATTTCTCACGCTCTAGTCTTTTTTTGATGTTGTCAAAGTCAGCATGCACACGAGCATACTTGTCTTTGAACTCATTTAACTCTTTTTGCAAGAGTTCTATTTCATTTTCAGCTGCTTGTCCTTCAGCCTCTACTTCTTCAGAATTTATATTCTCTTCGTTTTCAATATTTTCATTATTTTTTTCATTTGCCATAATTGTTTAAAAATCTCCTTTTTTAAAAAGTTAAGCATATTATACACATTGAGCGTAACAATGTCAAGTCCTAATTGAATATTTTTAGTAAATTAAGTTGAGTCTATCTATATCAAGTATAAAACTCACATTTTTTGTTACTAAAAACACTCTAATATATAGTATCATTATATAACTACATTATTGGAGTGTGTCGCAATGAAATATTTATATTGGATTTTAGGGATAGTAGGGGCTCTTGTTGGAGCTGTTTATGTTGTAGCATTTACCTCGTTTGGTAATTCGCTTTTAAAGCCGACCATAGAGGCAAAGATTCAGGAGCAGACAAAGCTACCAAGTACTTTAGAGCGTTTCTCTTTAAGTATGGATCACATAGATATTCTTCTTGCTTTAAATAAAAACAATACAGTTGCTATCAAAGGAGAGTACTCTCTATTTTCACAATCATTTAACCTAGACTATAAAGTCGATCTTAAAGAGCTAAAAACGCTTAAACCATTGACCTCTATGGAGTTACAAGACTCTTTTATGACTGAGGGAAACGTAGTAGGCGATAGTAAGCTTCTCAATGTAAAAGGGCGTAGTGATGTAGCAAAAAGTAACACAAACTATGCAATTACATTAAAAGAGTTCAATCCATCAAAAATTATAGCAAAGGTTGAAAATCTTGATCTTCCTGCACTTTTACATATGTTAAAGCAAAAAGAGTATGCCAGTGCAAAAGTAGATATGGATGTAGACTTTAACTCGGTAGAGGCACACAAGCTTGATGGTACAGTAGCGCTCTTGACAAAAGAGGGTAAGCTTAATTCATCTGTTATGAAAAAAGATTTTGACATTAGCATCCCACAGACAAACTTCTCTATGAATCTCGATGCAAAACTACAAGGTGATGATGTTGACTATAAGTACAAACTCCTCTCAAACCTTGCAAAGATTACATCTGCAGGGAAAGTAAAACCAGAGCCTTTGGCACTTGATCTTGTGTATGGTGTAGATGTAAAAGAGCTCGCAGTGCTTAAACCTCTAACAAACGCAGATGTAAGAGGGCCACTTCATCTAAATGGTACAGTAAAAGGTACAAAAGCAAAACTTGTAGTAGATGGTAAAAGTGATATAGCAGCTTCTAAGACTACTTTTGTTGCCAACCTTGCAGACTTTGCTCCAAAAACTGCACAAGTGGACATTAAAGGTCTTAAACTTCAAAAACTGCTCTATATGGTAAAACAGCCACACTATGCAGATGGAAACTTTGATATGCATGCCGACATTACAAATGCAGATGCAAAACATCTTAGTGGTGTTGTAACAACAAAAGTTCGCGAAGGTCTCCTAGATTCAAAATTTATAACAAAAGAGTATAAGTTTAAAGCAGCTATGCCAAAAACAACATTTGCTAGTGATACAACAACACACATTAAAAACAATGTAGCCGACACAAAACTTACACTCGCTTCAACTTTGGCAAAACTCTATATAGAGAGTGCGAAGTTTAATCTCAAAGATGCCTCTCTTAAGAGTGATTACCGTGTGACGGTACCAAACCTAGATAAACTCTACTTTGCAACAGAGAGACACTTAAAAGGGAGCTTTGAAGCAGAGGGAGATATAGTAAAAGCAAAAGATCTTGACCTTACAATGCATAGTAACATCGCTCAAGGTGTAGTTGATGCAAACTTGCATAATGATGACTTCCATGCAGATATAAAAGGTCTGCAGACACTCGATATTTTAGATATGCTTATCTATCCAAAAATTCTCAAATCAAAGATCAATGCTACACTTGATTATAATCTTGCAGCTTCTCAAGGTGACTTCGTTGGTAAGATTAGTGATGGAGCCTTTACGAAAAATGCGGTACTTGATCTAGCAAAACAGTATGCTAAGATTGATCTCTACAAACAACGCTTTGGTGGAGATGTTGGTGCGAAGATAAACAAAGAAAAGATCATTGCATCCCTTGATCTTCGCTCAAACACATCTTCAATTGTTACTAAAAATACATATATTGACTCTAAGAAGCAGTATATTGACTCTGTAATTGCGATTGTTGCAAACAAACACCCTCTGAAAATAAAACTCAAAGGTGATATCAACAAACCAAAAGTGAGTATAGATGCAAAAGAACTTCTCAAAAAAGAGGCGACAAAAGCTGTTACAAAAGAGCTAGAGAAGCATATTGGTAAAGATGTAGGCAATCTTTTAAAAGGACTCTTTTAGTCCTACTTCTTACTGACATCACAGAGTGTCAAACAAAAAAGCACCTCTTTTTGCTCTTGCGTGAGCTTATCTGTAGCCTCACGCAGAGTAGTTCCTGTTGTGATGATATCATCAACGACAATCACCTCCTTTTCTAAAAAACTACCAACTTTAAAATTTCTCGGGTTCGCTTTTCGAAAGGCTTTGGATTTTCCTGAGTAGGAGATGGCATTTTGTGCATGGAGTTTATGAGAAAGGGGCTTGATTGAGGTACAAGCGAGAGCTTTGTTTAAGATGGCGGTATGGGCATAGCCATCTTTAGTATGGTCATCAATCGCGATGGAGACAACATATCCACTACACTCAAACTCTTGTGCAAACTTAGTAAAAGCAAGTTTAGCCAAAAGCTTATATATATGATAGCCTAAGTCGGTATGTTTTGTAAAAAGGAGTGCTTTAATATCTTCATACCTATAAAAAGAGAAGACCTCAATGCCGTTATCAAGAGTTCGTTTATAAAGAGAGGGGCGTAAAAACTGCTCTTGACAGCTTTTGCAGATGTGTTGCGTGAGAGAGAAGTTCTCACAAAGAAGACATTTCACTCTTTTTCCTTTCATTAAGTTCTTTTAATATTATATCTTGTTTGTATATATGAACTTTAATACTCCATTTACTCAAATAAAATATTTACAAATATAATTATGATATAATTATGTAAAAAGAAAAATAAGGAGTTTAAGTATGCAAGTCTCTTTGATTGATATTGGTACAAGTAAAGGCATAAGACTTCCTGCAAGTGTTTTGAAAATGTTTGACTCTTTGAGCGGATTTGAGTTGAAGGTAGAAAAAAATAGAATTATTTTAGATACTATTGAAGAGCCAAGAAAGGGATGGGAAGAAAAGTTTAAAAATAGTTCTAATGAACTGCTTATAGATGATAGATTAGATGCAGAGGATTGGGATGACTTATAGGCAGTATGAAGTAGTCTTGGTAGATTTAAACCTTACAGTAGGGAGTGAGATACAAAAAAGACGACCGTGTCTTATCATCTCTCCAAATGAGATGAATTATGATAATATCATCGTTGCACCAATGACTTCGACAAAAAAAGATTATCCAACACGAGTAAAAGTAGAAGAAAAGAGTTATATTGTTCTTGATCAGATACGAACAATTTCAACAAAAAGAGTTGTAAAAAAGCTCGATATTAAACTCTCACATCGAGTTATTAAAGAGGTGAAGTCTATTATTAAAGTGATGTTGGTAGACTAGAGTCTTTACAGACTCTAATCCATCTTAAGAACAGACATAAATGCCTCTTGCGGAAGTTGTACTTTTCCTATGGCTTTCATACGTTTTTTACCCGCTTTTTGTTTCTCTAGGAGTTTTCTTTTACGGGTGATATCACCACCGTAACATTTTGCAGTTACATTTTTCCCCATAGATTTCACTGTCTCACGCGCTATTACTTGGTTACCAAGTGATGCCTGAACAGCTACTTCAAAGAGCTGACGAGGAATGATCTCTTTCATATGTTTTACAAGTGCACGACCACGGCTAACAGCTGACTCACGCGGTACGATAATGCTGAGTGCATCTACCACTTCACCAGCTACTTTGATGTCAAGTTTTACAAGGTCACCTGGTTTAAACTCACTTGGTTCATAGTCAAATGAAGCATACCCTTTAGAGATAGACTTGAGCTTGTCATAAAAGTCAACAACGATCTCATTCATAGGAATCTCATACTCAAGCATAACTCTCTCTTCATTAAGATAGGTCATCTTGTTTTGAATACCGCGTTTTGAGACAAGCAGATTCATAATGTTTCCAAGGTATTCACTTGGAGTAATAACTGTTGCTTTTACATACGGCTCTTCAATACGATCTATCTTTTGAACCTCTGGAAGTTCACTTGGGTTTTGTACTTCAACCATTGTTCCATCTGTAAGGTATACATGGTAGACAACCGAAGGTGCCGTAGCAATAAGGTCAAGTCCAAATTCACGCTCAAGACGCTCTTTTACAACCTCCATATGCAGCATTCCCAAAAATCCTACACGAAAACCAAAGCCAAGTGCTACAGAAGTCTCTGGCTCATACGAGAGGGCAGAGTCATTGAGTTTTAGTTTGTCAAGTGCATCACGCAGATCTTCAAATTTATCTGTGTCTATTGGGTAGAGTCCGGCAAATACAAATGGTTTTGCAGGTTCATACTCACCAACCGGCTGGGCACAAGGATTTTTTGCATCTGTAATTGTGTCACCAACACTTACGACACTTACCTCTTTAAGACCAAGAACAACAATCCCGATCTCACCACTCTTAATAGCAGGTGTTTTGATCTTTTTAAGTGGGTGTGGATACATAAGGTCAAGTACCTGATGCTCCTCACCATTACTCATAAGCTTAATAGTTTGACCTTTGCTGATCTCTCCGTCAAAAACACGAACAAGTGCAAGAGCTCCTAGGTACTGGTCAAACCATGAGTCATAGATAATCGCTTTTGTCGGACCATCAGGGTCACCCTCTGGTGCTGGAACACGCTCAACAATAGCATCGATAAGCTCACGAATACCGATACCTGTTTTTGCACTTACAAGAACAGCATCTGTAGCATCGATACCAATAGATGTCTCAATCTCCTCAGCAACTCTGTCTGGATCAGCTGCTGGGAGGTCTATCTTGTTTATAACAGGAATGAGCTCAAGGTCATTGTCTAGTGCCAAGTAAACATTGGCAATAGTCTGAGCCTCTACACCCTGTGCAGCATCGACAATCAAGAGTGCGCCATCAGAAGATGCAAGTGACTTACTTACTTCATAAGAGAAGTCAACATGGCCCGGAGTGTCGATGAGGTTAAGAATGTAGTGCTGGCCATCTTTTACATAGTCTAATCGAACAGATTGTGCCTTGATGGTAATACCACGCTCTTGTTCTATATCCATAGTATCCATCATCTGGCTACTCATCTCACGCTCACTAACTGCGCCACACTCTTGAATGATTCTATCTGCGAGTGTTGACTTTCCATGGTCAATATGTGCAATGATTGAGAAGTTTCTAATATTTTTCAAATTCTATTCCATCTGTGTATTATTTTTTGCAATTATAGCAAATATCTGAAGCTACTGCGGTTTTATTTCTGGTTTTGCGAAATAATAGCCCTGAGAAAAATCGATTCCAAGCTTTTGTACTACCTCAAAGATCTCTTTGCTTGAGACAAACTCCGCAACAGTTTTAATACCGTTTTTATGTGCAAAAGAGACTATTGTCTCTACAAAAGAGTAGTATGCAGGGTTGTTTTGAAGCTCTTGAACCAAAGAGCCATCTATCTTTATATACTCTGGTTGGAGTTGTAAGATATTGATCATATTTGAGTAGCCACTTCCAAAGTCATCAATAGCCAACTCTACACCATAGCTCTTTAGTCGTCTTCTAAAAGAGAGAAGTTTCTCTGTAAAGTCTATGTGCTCACTCTCAACAAGTTCAACTATCAGCCTTGAAGCTGTCTGAGGATTTGCCTCTATAGTCTCAAAGAGGTAGTTGAGTACTGTCTCATTGGAGATATCCATACTTGAGAGGTTGATACTAAAGCTCTCCTCTCTATCTTCAAAGAGTTCAAAACTCTTTTGGATAACTGCTTTTGTAATGTTGTAATAGTATTTGTACTTTTTGGAGATATCCAAAAACTCATTTGGGTAGAAAGTCTGGCCATTTTTTTGAATGCGAATGAGTGTTTCATACTTTACAGTTTTTTCTGTTTTGTTATCGACTATAGCCTGATAAAAAGGGGTGAAGAGATTCTTCTCACGAGCCTCTTTTAGCAGTTTTAGGGTCTCGAGGTTTTTGTTTGACCTATCTTGATAGTTGAGATCTTCTTTATAGCGCATAATGGTTTTATCTGTGCTGTTTTTGAGTGTTTGCATTGCAAAAAGAGCTGTTTGAAACTTTGGCTGGATATTTGAGTAGGAGATAGCGATGTCTATCTGCAGATCTACATTGTCGGCTATATGAATATTCTCTTTTTCAAAGAGTTGTTTGATAGCCTGTGCCATCACCTTCGCTGAATCTTCGCTGCCTTGATAGAAAAAAGAGAACTCATCACCATAGACACGAAAGAGCTTCTGTTTAGTAAGGTCAAAGACTATTTTTTGAAGTTTCAGGGCTATCTTTTTAATGACTTCATCACCGATGCTTATACCAAAGCTGTGGTTGATATCTTTAAAGTTGATAACATTGATAATAAAAAGGAAGTCATCTCTGTTTTTATGTTCGTCGTAGGTTTCACGGAAGGCAAGGCGGTTGGGTAGAGAGGTAATCATATCTATGCGATTACTCTTCTCAAGCTCTTTTGTAAGAATAGTGTTTCTCTCTATCTTCCTTAAAGCATACCATATAGTAAGTCCGGAGATAGGGATGAGGGCTATAAACCACTCATCCATCTCTACCTCTTCAAAAGTTCGAGTATAGTCGTGAAACATATCAAAGAGGTCATAGTAGACACTCACTGAAATGCTAATAAAAAGAAGAGAGAAGTAGATAATCTCATCTTTATATTTGTTGTAGTATTTTAACACGCTCTTTACGCCTCTTTTATGCAAAGAGTGAGTTGACACTCTCATTGTGATATACTCTGCGAATAACTTCTGCAAATAAAGGTGCAACTGTAAGCACTTTTATCTTTTTATGTGGTTTTGAGTCAAGTGTATTTGTAATGATAAGCTCATCAAGTTCACCATTATCAAGGTTCTCATATGCTTTACCACTTAAAACACCGTGTGTAGCACACGCCATTACACTTGTTGCACCATTGTTTTTAAGTGCAGTTGCTGCTTTTACCATAGTACCTGCAGTATCTACCATATCATCAATCATAATGACATCATGTCCAGAGACATCACCGATGATGTTCATAACTTCACTCTCATTAGCCTTTTCACGACGCTTATCTACGATAACCATCTCAAGACCCATTCTTTTTGCAAAGTATCTAGCACGCGCTACACCACCGATATCTGGAGAAGCGATGATAGGGTTTTTAAGATTTTTGCTTTTGATGTAGTGCTCAAAAGTGATAGAACCATAGAGATTGTCAACCGGAATGTCGAAAAATCCCTGAATCTGACCAGCGTGAAGGTCAATAGTTACTACTCTGTCAATACCTGCAGTTTGAAACATATCTGCTACTAGTTTTGCAGTAATTGGAACACGAGGAGCAGCTTTACGATCTTGTCTTGCATACCCATAGTAAGGTACAACAGCTGTAATACTCTGTGCAGATGAACGCTTAAGTGCATCTGTCATAATGAGCAGTTCCATAAGATTGTCATTTGATGGAGCACCAGTTGATTGGATGATGAAAACATCACGACCACGAACACTCTCAGAAATCTGAACAGAGATCTCGCCATCACTAAATTTTTTAACATCAGCTTTTGCTAAGGGAACATCTAAAATAGAGCAAACTTCGTTTGCAAAATCAACACTTGCACTTCCGGCAAAAATCTTATAACCACGCATTGGTATTTCCTTCTATAGGTAAATTAATGCGCAATTATACAAAAAGAGTGCTGAGGGGATATTAAAAAAAAAGAGTTATTGACACTTTTTACAAAGACCTGAGAAAACGAGGTCTGCTTTATTGATTTGAAAATCTGTACTTTGCATTGCAAGCTCACAGATATCTTGCAGATCTAATGTAATGTCTTCAACACTGCCACATCTGTTACATACCAAATGAGAGTGAGTCTCTTTTGTTAGTTCATATACAGATTTTGCATTTGGGATCTTAACCTCTTGAATAAAAGCATTCTCAATCATAAGATTTATATTCTTATATATAGTGGCTAATGAGATAGAGTGAAACTTCTGAAGAAGAGTAGTATAAATTTCTTCTATACTTGCATGACCGTTAATATAGAGAGTATTTGCTATCTCAAGGCGCTGAGGTGTTGCTTTTAGGTTGTGAGCTCTTAGTAGATCTGTAAAATTATTCATGGGCGTATTATACTAGAAGAAACTTTAAATTAGAATGATTATTACTCTTAATTAAGCTATTTTAAAGGCTCTTTTGTACTCTTATGAGGGTAGAGAGTAAAATAGCCTCTTTATCCACATGTGCACTCTTCATAGCAAGTTCACTTTTTAGCAGCTCTCTGTGGAGACGGTAGTAGTTTTGAGGTTTTATTTTAATCGCCTGTGCCGCTTTTTTCTCTACAACAAATTTTGGAGCAGGGTAGCCTAGAATCTCAAGAGCATTGGGTGCACCGTTTACACGAATGTAGATGTTAAACATATAGAGCTGTGTGAGGTAGCTGGTTATTGCTGTTAGAATGCGTATCTCATCCTCTCCATGCTCTAAGATGTTATGGAGATCCTCTTTAAAATCTTTTTTCTCTAAGAGCTTCTCTATCAGTGTGTCAAGGTTGATCTCTCCGAGTCCAAAGACAAGGTTGTCTATATCTTTGTTTGTTATCTCTCTGTCTAGAAGCTTGAGTTTGTCGAGTTCATTGGCTGCAAGAGCAAGATCGTTGTTATGGATCTTAAGAAGGTGTAAAAGAACATACTTGTCGATGCGTAGCTCTTTTTCTTGTGCCATCTGATAGAGGATGTTTTGTGCTTCATACTCTTTTGGGTGAAAGAAACGCACAGCCATAGTTTTTGTTTTTGCAAAGCTTTTTGCATTTGCATAGCTTTTATGGTCACTGCCATAGTAGGCATATATAAAGATGTTGTCTGGGTTTTTTACGCAGAGTTCTAAAAGGGTATCAAGCTCTTTTTTTGGGACCTTCTTCTCACTTTTGATAACCAAAATATTTCTGTCACCAAAGAGTGATGCTTGAGAGAGGTGTGCTTTTGCCGTTTGAAAGTTATACTCATCATGGTAGAGGTAGAGAATGTTTGCATCTTCTACATTGCTTAGCATCTTTGTATACATATCGATGAGAAAGTGACTCTCACCAAAGAAGACAAACGAGTTTGAGATCGTTTTGTTTCTTATATGTTTGTCAAACTCACTCTTGTACATTACTCAGCTTTTCCTACAATGGCAGCATAGATTTTTGCACGGGCAAGATCAACTCTCTCTATTTTCACGCGTACATTCTCAAAAAGAACAACATCTTCATTGTTTGTGATGTAAAAGCGAGCACCAATGATCTCATCATTAAGGTCTGCACGCAGCTCAGGGTCTGTTGCTGTGATTTTTGCTCGAAACTCTTTGCCAATCTCTGCTTGTGCCCAACGAGCATATTTACGCGCTTTATAGTCCATCTCAATGGTACTTGCCTCACGCTCTTTTTCGCTGATGGTCATGGTAAGGGTTTCTATGTTTCTTAAAACATACGAGCCCTCTTCTTTGTCGTTTCTTGCGATTGCTTTTAGCAGTCTGTGAACGATAAGGTCAGAGTAGCGACGAATAGGTGATGTAAAGTGCGTATACGCATCAAAACCAAGACCAAAGTGGCCAGAGTTAAGTGGTGCATAGCGTGCTTGCATCTGTGCACGGATGATGAGTGTGTCTACTTCACTCTCAAGCCCCATCTCACGCGCCTGCTGTTGGATGTTTACAATAGTCTCACGAATAGTGCTTTTGATCTCTACATTGATACCAATGGCAGAGAGCTCCTGATAGAGACTTTGAAGTTTACTCTGACTTGGTGGTTCGTGGATTCTGAAGATACCACGCTCATATCGTAAAGCTGCCTCTTTGTTGGCTAAGAGCATACAGTCTTCTATAAGTGCATGCGAAGGAGTCTCCTCTGCCTCTGTAGTTGCTACAAGGTTCGTCTCTTCATCGAGTTGCATCTCTATCTCTGTAGAGTGAAAATCAAAACCAACCTTGAGGCGCTCTTCTCTTAGTGCATCTGTCACTTTACGCAGTTTTGTAAGCATAGAGAGAATGCGTGCTTCATTGTTGTCTTGTGCTTTGAGTTTTCCTTCAAAATAAGCATCTATCTCTTCATAGTTAAAGCGTCTTTTTGAGTGAATAATCGCTTCATAAACCTCAGAGTGAGTTACTTCTAGCTTGTTAAGGTCAAGTTTCATCTCAAATACATAAGCAAGCCTGTCTACATTTGGTTGCAAAGAACAGAGTGTCTCACTCAGCTGACGCGGCAACATTGGAATAGAGCGGTGCGGTAGATAGATTGAGAAACTTCTGTAGATAGCTTCATTGTCAAGTGCACCAAAAGGTGTTACATACTCACTGACATCGGCAATGGCTACATAGAGAGTAGAGTTTTTTTCATCCCAGTAGATAGCATCATCAAAGTCTTTTGCAGTAACAGGGTCAATAGTACAAAAATCAAGCTCACGCAGATCTTTTCTTTTAGGATACTTCTTAGCATCAACCGGTGGGTATGATTTTGCTATCTCTAAAACATCCTCTTCAAACTCATCATGTTTGTTAAACTGCGCAAGAACAATTTTCTCATCTACTTTTGGATCTTTGAGGTTGCCAAGATACTCCATAATGGTGTTTTCTTGGTTGTCTATCTTAAAGAGGTCTCCAAGAGAGTGTTTCTCAAGTTCGGTTTGCGTGAGCTCAGCACCGATAGGGTAGTCTGTTTTTAGATCTACAAGAGACTTCTTTCCCTCTTTTTCGATGATGTAAGCAACAGAAAAACTGATCTCTCGACCGACAATTTCGGCAATTTTTGCACTTGGTGTGCCGCGCTTGCCAAGAAGGCGTTTTGCAATGATGAGGTCTCCCTCTGTTGCAGAGCCGACCTCCTCGATGTAGAGATCTTTTACTGTCTCACCGATGACATGAAGATAGGCTGTTCCTTTTTGAACAAGTCCTAGTGTACCGGCACGATATTTTGAGTGAAATTTATAGCGGTTATCCTCTTGTGTAAGGTAACCTTGAGCGAGCCACTCTTTTGTAAACTGTAACTCTTCGGGGGAAAGATCTTCTTGACTCACGCCATGCGTGAGTTTGATGAGTAGAGATTTAATGTTGTTCAATTATAAAAATGCCTCTACAGCTTTTTCGTAACTTTCCATATCAAGACCATACTCTTCAATAAGTGCTTTTGCAGCCTCTACTCTCTCTGGTGTAACAGGACCTTTGAGAGGAACAGTTGCACGAACAACTTTTAGAATCTGTGCTGCTCTTTGGTTCTCTTGCTCTGCATTTTCAGGCTCTTGTGCATTACGAATAACATCAACAAGGCTCTCTTCAAACTTCCACTGCTCAAAGATCTTCGCACTTACTTCTGGTGTATCAGCATCAACAACAGCTCTCTCTGCTGCTTCAACATCTTGAAGCTCTTCTAATGCTTCACGGAACTCATCTACTTTGTTGTCAGCCATTACCTGCTGAGCGATAAGTACTTTTCCTATCTCAACAAGAAATGCTGCAGGAGAGAGTACGCCCATAAGTCTGTTCTCTTTTCTAAGGCACCATGCAGTTACAAGTGCATTTTGTTTTTTAGAGAGTTCAGAGAACATATCATCAGTGATGCCATATGGTGAGAGGTCAAGGTTAAAGCTCTTTTTTACAATACTAGCAAGTGCAAAACCACGAACAGTTCCCATACCAAAAAGGCCTACTGCTTGGCTAATGGCAGTGATCTCGCGTGAGAAACCATAAAGAGGTGAGTTTGCAGCTTTTAAAATATCTGCTGTTAAGAGAGGATCTTTTTCTAAAATCTTCACCATATCGTTAAAGGTAGAATCTGGGTCTTGATAGACAGCCTCTATCTGCATAGCAGATTCTGGAAGTGGTGGAAGTTGTTTAATTTTTTTGAGTATTGCTTCAGTCATTTTTTCTCGCTTGATTTTTAAAGTCTAAAGTTAAAGTGTTACAACATCTTTAGTTATTCCATAATTATAGTACCAATAGATAAATCAATACTGAATATTTACAAAAAACTGATATTATTTTTTAAATTATAAAATTAAAGGATAGGCTTTATGGATGCAGAAGCACTCTTGATACAACTTGGTTACGCACCAAATGAGACTTTGGTAGCGCAACTTGAAGAGATACAAAAAAATACACCCGATTATGAAAAGATAGAGAAACACATTTTAGATCTTCACGATCATTTAAAAGTAAACAATGCTTATGTGGCACTCTCAAATACAAAAAAACATCTCAAAATCAAAGTAGACTCTCCAACACCGGAGCTTAAAGAAGAGGCACATGAGAAGATTAAACACTTTAGTGAGAAGTACAAGGTGACACTTGAAAAACTTCCAAACAAAGAGACCTACTATATCATCGGGTTTCACCATTAAGGAGTTCTTACTTGCGTGAGCCGATGAGTATTGAGGGGTATGATGCCCTCACGGAGGAGTTTAAGTACCTCCTCGAGGTTGAAAAACCAAAAACAGCGCATGAAAAACTTGTCGCCGCAGCTTTGGGTGACAGAAGTGAAAATGCAGACTACCAAGCTGCAAAAGAGAAGCTTCGTTTCATAGACAAACGCCTTTTTTATCTGAACAAAATGATACAAAATGCTCAGGTTATAGATCCATCTTTGCACGATCATAAGCGTGTCTCTTTTGGAAGTACTGTGACTTTAGTAGACCTTGAGAGTGATGAAGAGGAGGTCTATACAATCTGTGGAGTTTTAGAGAGTGAACCTGAAAATGGCCTTATCTCAGTACATTCACCTCTTGCAAAAGCTATGCTTGGAAAAGAGGTAGGCGATGAGTTTAAGATAAAACTTCCCAATGGTACAAAAGAGTATGAGATAGAGGATATCACCTATAAAAATATCTACTCTTTAAAGAAAAATATTCGAACGAAAGAGGACTACGCCTTTCATTAAAAAGGAGCTTTAAACCTCTGTAATATATTTTGGAACTCTGTTAAAGTCCTCAATGTAGTGAGAGAGAGAAGCGTCTTCACCTCTCTCAATACTCTCTTTTGCCGCAAGAAAGTGTTCTAGGTTATCAAGAAAAAGTTCTGTAAGATGTGGGTCGAAATGTTTGCCTTTTTGTTCTTCAAAAAAGTCTAAAATCTTCTGTAGCGGCCATGCCTTTTTGTAGACTCTGTCACTTCCTAAAGCATCAAAAACATCAGCAATGGCAGTAATTCGACCATAGATGTGTATCTCTTCACCCTTTAGCCCTCGAGGATATCCTGAACCATCCCACTTCTCATGATGCTCGTAAGCCAAGATCGAAGCAGCTTTTAAAATGGATCTCTGAGAGTGTTTGAGCATCTTATATCCTAGCTCAGCATGTGTTTTCATTATCTCAAACTCTTGTGGTGTGAGTTTACCCGGTTTGTTAAGTATGTGATCGGGAATACCGACTTTTCCTATATCGTGCATTGGAGAGGCATTTTTGATAAGAAGAGACTCTTTAAGTGAGAGACCACTCAGGCGTGCCAAGATCAAAGAGTATTCTGCAACCCGTTTAATGTGTGCTCCTGTCTCTTGTGAGCGCTCTTCTGCAATAGCCCCCATAGTAAAGACAATCTCTCTTTGTGTTGCTTCTATCTCATTGTTGAGCTCTTGAAGCTCTTTTGTAGCCTCGGCAACCTTTTGTTCTATAAGTTGTGTGTTGGCTCTCTCTTTTTGTAAAATGTCGGTAGCGATGTAGATATTGTTGTCAATTATCTGTGCAATCTCTGAGATCTCGTCATTTCCCTCTTGTGTAAAGTGAATAACATCATCCCGTTTTTTCTTCAGTAGATCAAAGAAAGAGAGCACCTCCTCTTTGAGAAGTTCTATGCGTGAGAGGATGGAGGAGAGAATGAGTTTGTTGGTATAGAGTAAAAAGGCAAAAAGAAAAGCTATAAAGGCAACAGAGAAGCTTTTTATGTAAAAGAGCTCTTTGTTGAGCTGCATAATCTTCTTCTCAGAGATAACAGCAATCTTTTTGTTGAGACTCTCAAGTTCTTTAAGAATCTTTTGACTTGTTGAAGAGAGAGCCATAATGGCATAGAGTCCATCCGTACTGTCCTCTTTAACCTCTTGAGGCAGGGAAGCTGCAATCAGCTGATAGCCTTTGAGTCGATTCTCTATATTTTTAATAATTTTTTGTGCATTTTTGTCATTTTTGAGATAGTTACTCTCTTTAACATAATTGACATTTTTAAAGAGCTTCTCATAGATCTCTTTGCTCTGGCTTTTATACTCCTCTTTGCCTGTTACTGCACTGTGTATGGTTAGATAGTCTATCTTATGTAGCAGGCTTATGATGGTATTTGATGCCTGTTGGACACTCTCTTTTGATTGGTCGTTTTTTTCAATGATCTCAAAAAAGAGATTTGTGATGGTATAGAACATTATGGTTGCTAGAACCATACTAACCGCAGCGATGGCTGTTGTTAGGTTGAGCTTGGTAAAGAGTTTGAGATTATTGAGAAACTTTTGCATATCTTTTAAAAGTGCACATTCATTTTCATATAGATTGACTGCAGTGATTTTACCATCGTCTCAGCATTTGTACTTGTTGCATCTATTGCTTCACTTTTGCCTACAAACCAACCACTGCGTGAGTAGTCATAGTCGATGTAGATATATCCAAGGCGCAGTGTTGCGTATCGGCTAATGACATACATAAGATAGGCTTCATAGGCATCTCCTCTAGTGGCAAGTTTGTTATAAACATCAAAAGAGCCCTGTGTAAGGTTGATCCAGTTTTTTGTACCGTGATTATACTCAAGACCTACTTTATAGCGCGCTTTTTCTCCAAAGCCGTAACGACCTCCAAGCCATACTGCATACCCATCTTTTACACTGGTATCACCTTTGTCACCCAAAAGACCACCATAGGTGAGATAACCCTCTCCATTTGGATGGGCAATACTCGCCCCCAAGTGTGCAAAAAGGTCAAGATTACTCTCTTGAAAGTTTGTAAGCTCCAAAGATGCTCCGGCAAGGTCTACATAACCTATATTTGGGTTATTATTGTCTGTTGTGTTTGCATCAAGGGGGTTGGCGATAATATCATACATTCGAGAGTAGCTTAGTTGAACAAAAGAGTTCTCTACTCCTTTTATAGATGTATCTAAAAAGAGTCCAAGTACATTTGTATCTTTTACATCATTGTTTGATGGCCCTATAAAGGCATTTCCAGCATCCATAGATGTCTCAGAGTTTGCAAAACCTTTTGCATATCCGAGGCGAAGTACTGTGTCTGGAATAGAGACCACTTTTGAAAGATCAGCACTCACTACAATACCATCTGCTGCACCATCATACAAAAGTGCAGAGTAGGTTCCCTTGCGTGTTGTGTTGTCTTTGAACTGATTACTTGGACCATCAGAACTTGGTTGGCGTCCAATTGTTACTGTCAGTGGTACTAAAGAGTCCGGTGTTAAAAACCAGTTGAGGTAGGCTCTCTCTACATAGAGGCCACTGTCTGCAGGTACGCGCCCTTGCATATTATCATAGTATGTAAAGGGGTGGATGGTACTGCTTCCCCAATATTTATACATAGAGAGTCGTCCATAAAAGTTCATATTACTAAAGATATCTGTATCCATATTGAGCATCAGTTTTGTGCTCCAGATATTGTTGTTATGGACTGTATGCCCATCTGCATATTTTTTATTAAAGTTGTCAAGGTTTGTTTTAAAGCCTAAGGAGAAGTGGATTTTGTCTTGCAGTGTCTTTGCCTCTACCTCTTCGGTATAGCTATAGTTCTCCTCTACATCATTTTTGATTTGGGTCTGTTGCTGTTTGAGCTCATTTATCTCTTTTTGCAGTTTTTGAATAAGACGCGTCATCTCTTCTAGCTTACGATCTGTAGCAGCATCAGCGCCTAAAGAGCTCCATAAAAGTGATAAAGATAGTGTGATATAAGCTAATTTTTTCATCTATATTCCTGCTATAGTTGGTTTGTCAGAGTCTATTGCATGGTCAATGAGATACTCTTTTAGAATCTCTCTATCTTCTTGTGAAAGTTGATCTATTTTATATCTTTTCATTTTTCTAGGTGATGCAAAGATTCTCTCCCACTGTACTATTGCCTTAGAACCGGCAGAGAGGTGCAGTGATTTTGCCAGAGCAATGGCCCTGGATTCACTCGCATTGAGGATGGTGACAAAAAAGAAGAGAACAAAAAGACGAAATAATTTCACAATTCTTAACCTATGGCTTTTAATGATTTGGTGTTATTATAGCAATAAAAGCTCTATATTTATCATAAAGTTGCATGAAAATGTTTAAAATTTTTTTTCTAAAATTTAAAATGATTTTTACTCACATTTTGATATAATCCGACTTTAAAAACCAAAATTTTAGGAAACTCCCGTGAGCCAACAACTAGAAAATATAGAAGAACAGTTAGCAAATCATAAACTTTCATTAGAAGATTATGAGCATATTAAGCAGATTTTAGGGCGTGAGCCAAATCTTGTAGAGCTCGGAATCTTTTCTGCAATGTGGTCTGAGCACTGCTCGTACAAATCATCAAAGGTACACTTAAAAGGTTTTCCAACAAAAGCACCATGGGTTATCCAAGGTCCTGGAGAGAATGCTGGTGTAATTGACATTGGTGATGGTATGGCAGCTGTATTTAAAATGGAGTCACACAACCACCCAAGTTTTATTGAACCGTATCAAGGTGCTGCAACTGGTGTTGGTGGAATCATGCGTGATGTATTTACTATGGGTGCTCGCCCGGTTGCAAACTTAAATGCACTTCGTTTTGGAAATATCTTAGGTAAAGATGATGTATCAAAACACCAAAGATACCTTGTTCGTGGTGTAACTGAGGGAATCGGTGGTTATGGTAACTGTATGGGAGTTCCTACTATCGGTGGTGAGACAAGTTTTGATGAGTGTTACAATGGAAACATCTTAGTAAATGCATTTACACTCGGACTTGCAAAAACAGATGAGATCTTCTACGGTCGTGCTGAGGGTATTGGCAACCCTGTTTTATATGTTGGTGCAAAAACAGGTCGTGATGGTCTTGGTGGTGCTGTTATGAGTTCTGACAGTTTTACTGAGGAGTCAAAGTCACTGCGCCCAACTGTTCAAGTTGGTGACCCGTTTACTGAAAAACTGCTTCTTGAGGCTTGTTTAGAACTCTTTAAAACTGACTATGTTATTGGTATTCAAGATATGGGTGCAGCTGGTCTTACATCTTCATCTTTTGAGATGGCAGGGCGCTCAGGTTCTGGAATGATTATGCATCTTGACAAAGTTCCTGCTCGTGAAGAGGGGATGACTCCGTATGACTTTATGCTCTCAGAGTCTCAAGAGCGTATGTTACTTTGTGCGAAAAAAGGTACAGAAGAAGAGATTATCAAAATCTTTGAAAAGTGGGATCTTGACGCAGCAGTGATCGGTGAGGTAACAGATACTGGAAATATGGAGCTCTTCTGGCACGGTGAGAAAGTTGCTGAGGTTCCAGTTGACCCAGTAAGTGAAGAGGCACCTGAACTTAATCGCCCAATGAAGAGACCTCAGTATCTTGACCTTATCAAAGATACTACTATCAACGACTTTCCAAAAGTAGCCAATCAAGAGGCATTTGAGAAGCTTACAAAATCTATGGAAGTAGTAGATAAATCATGGATCTATACACAGTATGACTCTATGGTACAGACTAACACGATCAAAAAAGGTGGAGAGCTTGATGCCTCTGTTATTCGTGTAAAAGAGAATGGTCGTGCACTTGCTATGAGTGCTGACTGTAATGTACGCTACTGCTACATCGACCCAAAACAAGGAGCTGCAGCAGCTGTTATTGAGTCTGGTCGTAATGTTGCTATGAGTGGTGCTCGTCCACTTGCAATCACTGACTGTCTTAACTACGGTAACCCTGAAAACCCTGAAGTTATGTGGCAGTTTGGAGAGGGGTGTCTTGGTATCAAAGAGGCGTGTGCTGAGCTTACTACTCCAGTAATTGGTGGAAATGTTTCACTTTACAATGAGACAAATGGTGTTTCAGTTTTCCCAACACCATCAATCGCTACAGTTGGTGTAAATGATGATCAAAACAATGTTTTAATGTCAAACTTCCAAGAAGAGGGAAATCTTCTTTATCTTGTAGGTGAGAGTAAAAGCGAGTTTGGTGGATCACTCTACATGAAAGAGATCTGTGGTGTAGTTGCTGGTAAGATGCCAGAGATTGACTACAAAAAAGAGCTTGCTCTTTGGGACCTTGTGATTGAAGCAAATAAAAAGCACCTTTTAGAGTGTGCTAAAGATGCAAGTAGCGGTGGTGTGGCAATAGCTTTAGCAAAAATGGCTGCAACTTCAGGTCTTGGTTGTACTGTGAGCATGAGCGTAGAAGATGAGAGAGATATCTTTGCTGAGTCTATGCACCGTGCTATCATTGAAGTAAAACCAGAAAATGCAGAGGCTTTTGAAGCGATGTTAAATGGTCTAGCATGTGAAAAAATAGGTGTTGTTGGTGGCGATACGATCAAAATCAACAATGTTGCAATGAGCATGGAAGAGCTTCAAGACAACTACTACAACACTTTCAAAAGAGTAGTTGAACAAGATTTATAAAAATCTTTTGAACAAAGGAGCTTTCTCCTTTGTCTATTTCTAATAATTTATAATTTCTTATACCTTCTATAAGAAAATCTAATCTAAAAAATCAATTTCCTTTTATCTCTTTCACTGTATAATTCCGTCAAATATTAATCTCAAGGAAGTAGAATGATTAAAAATATCCTAGCACTGATCGGTGCTTTAGTTATTGCAGGTGCAATTATCGTTTATGTACAGTTTGGTCCAATGATCAAGGGAGCTACAAGTTTAGATGCTGGAGCAATGCCGGCGTATATGAATATGTTCACAAAAGTTATTGAGACTGGTGATCCGGCAGAAGCTATGATGAAAGATTATGTTGTTGCTGAAGATATTGAGAGTGATGAAGTAAAAGAGTCTATTGAAGCGCTTGCTGAAGAGTACAATATGCGTGTAACTGGTTATGTAAAGATGTTTACAAAAGAAGATGCAAAACCAAATGAAGTAAAAGAGGCTCGTATCTGGTCTTTATGTTCACTACATATTGCAAAAGTTTTCTTAAATCACTCAAGATTCTTTGGTGGTTTTATGCCATGTAGAATTATGCTTGTAGAGTATGGAAATGGTGAGAGACACTTAGTAACTATGGATCTTGAACTTGCTATTCACGGTGGTGCTCCACTTCCACAAGAGATGTTAGAGCTTGCTAAAAAAGTTCAAATTGCGATGGATGCGATTCCATCTCGTGCAGCAAACGGTGATTTTTAATCACCTGCACGACTTTTCTTCCCCTTCTTTCATCAAAAAAACTTATCTTTCTCTTAGCTAAATCTAATTTTAAATATCAATTAACTTTTATAATAATAAGTGTATAATCTCACAGAATTTAAGATATAAAGGAAATTAAGATGCGTAAAAGTATTATTACTGCACTGCTTGCAATGGCTATTGCATTTTTTGCAACTGGATGTTCAACAATGCACATGGGATGGACAGCTGTAACTGGTCAACATAAATTAGATGATGGAGCTATGGCTGCATACGATGCAATGTTTACAGAAGTTGTAGAGTCAGGTGATCCTGCAAAAGCAATGATGAAAGAGTACAAAGTTGCTGAAGATATCACTGGTGATGATGTAAAAGAGTCTATTACTGCACTTGCAGAAGAGTACAACATGAGAGTTACTGGTTATGTAAAAATGTTTACAAAAGAAGATGCAAAACCAGATGAAGTAAAAGAGGCTCGTATTTGGTCTTTATGTTCACTTCATATTGCAAAAGTTTTCTTAAACTACTCTAGATATTTCGGTGGTTTCATGCCATGTAGAATTATGTATGTTGAGTATGGAAATGGTGATGCTTACTTAATCACTATGGATCTTACTTTAGCAATCCACGGTGGTTACCCACTTCCAGACGAAATGGCAGAGCTTGCTGCAAAAGTTAAAGTTGCAATGGAAGAGATTCCAGCTCGTGCTGCAAACGGTGACTTCTAGAAATCTTCTAGTTTAATCACCTCATAAGCCACCTCTTCATAGGGGTGTGCTTCTTTTAACACTTCTACAGCTCTTTTTATAAGAGCATCTTCACAGATCATCTCGACCTTATACTCTTTTACATACTCAATTTTGTTATGCTCTCCAATGTATGGATTGGCACCATCGAGTGGACGAAACTGTCCTATACCTTCACTCTCAAATGAGCAGCAGTCATAGTTTCTAAACTTACCGGCACCAACATTAAAAAGCGCCTCTTTTGTACGCTCTTTAGCCTCTTTTGGAACAAAATAGCTGAGTTTATACATTTTGCATCTCCTTGAAATTTTTTAGTAGTTCCTCATCTAGGGTGTATCTGCTCTTAGCAACTGCATCTATACTTTTGAGATTGAGCCCTCCATCATTAAAGCAGACAACAGACTCTTTTACCCCATCTAAAAGGGCATCGATGGCATGAGAGACAAACTTATAAGCCATGAGCCGCTCATAAACTGTAGGTGTGCCTCCTCTTTGAATATGTCCTAAAACACTCACGCGCGACTCGATGCCTATCTTCTCTTCAAACCATTGCGCTACACTATGTGAGCTCTCTGTAATACCCTCTGAGACAACAGCTATAAAGTAGGTGCGCCCATTGTTGATCTGCTCTTTAAAGTTTTTCTCATACTCTTGTAAGTCATAAGCTACCTCTGGAATAAGACAGAGCTCAGCACCTGATGTAAGTGCTGCAACAAGGGCAAGATAGCCACACTCTCTGCCCATCGTCTCTATAACAAAAGCGCGTGAAAAGGAAGAGGCCGTATCACGAATAGCATCAATGGCACTCCCTATAGTGTTGAGTGCCGTGTCGACTCCCAAAGCGTAAGAGGTTCCCGCTATGTCATTGTCTATGGTTGCAGGAATACCACAAAAAATGACGCCATGCTCCTTATGAAAAACATCCATCCCTCTAAAAGAGCCATCACCACCAAGTACTATCAACATATCAATATTGTATGCATCAAGATTTGCTTTTGCCTTGGCTCTATACTCTTTTTGCATAAACCTTTTGGAGCGTGAGGAGAGTATCTTTGTACCACCTTTGTTAATGATTCCAGCCACATCGCCGTAGCTGGCCTTTGCTATCTTACCATCAATGAGCCCCTCATAGCCATTGTAAATAAAATAGGGTTGCAGCTTGTTTTTGATGGCATACTCAACAAAGTGCTTTATGGCTGGATTCATTCCCGATACATCACCGCCAGAGCAGAGGATAGCTATATTTTTCATAAGAACTCCTTGAGAGTTTTTTTAAGTTTACCATCTTCTAAACTCTATTTAGCTAAAATGGCGACAATATTTTAAAGTAAGGCTTGAGATGAAAAAAAGAGCATTAGTCAGTGTTAGTGACAAAACAGGTGTGGTTGATTTTTGTAAATCACTCGTAAAGAACGGTTATGAGATTATCTCTACTGGTGGAACATACAAACTGCTTCGTGAAAATGGTGTAGATGCTATTGAGATTGATGAGGTAACAAAGTTTCCTGAGTGTTTTGAGGGGCGTGTTAAAACACTAAACCCTTATGTTCACGGTGGAATCTTGCATCGTCGTGACAAGCAGAGCCATTTAGATCAGGCAAAAGAGCTTGGTGTTGAAGCGATTGATCTTGTATGTGTAAATCTTTACCCATTTAAAGCGACAATCGAGAAGACTGATGATTTTGATGAGATCATTGAGAACATCGATATCGGTGGTCCTGCAATGGTTCGCTCAGCTGCGAAGAACTTCGACTCTGTTATCATTGTTACAAATGTAGAAGATTATGCAGAAGTAATCGATGCAATCGAGAACGAAAAAAATACAAAAGAGTTCCGTCGTGGCTATATGATAAAAGCATACGAGCATACTGCTGCGTATGACTCTATGATAGCAAACTACATGAATGAGCGTTTTAACGAAGGCTTTGGCGAGAAGCAGTTTATTGTTGGCCAGAAAGTTATGGATACTCGCTATGGTGAGAATCCACACCAAAAAGGTGCACTTTATGAGTTTGATAAGCACTTTAGCAACAACTTTAAAACACTTAAAGGTGAAGCAAGCTTTAACAACTTAAATGACCTAAACGGTGCCGTTAAAATTGCAGCAGCTTTTGGCGATGACAATGCTGTATGTATTACAAAACACGGAAACCCTTGTGGATTTGCTATTCGTGACAATTTAGTAGATGCTTACACTGAAGCACTCAAGTGTGATCCGGTTTCTGCATTTGGTGGTGTTGTAGCTGTTAATGGTGTTGTAACAAAAGAGCTTGCTCTTAAGATGAATGAGATCTTCTTAGAGGTAGTTATTGCAGGTCGAATAACTCCTGAAGCACAAGAGGTATTTGCTGCGAAGAAGCGTATCAAGCTTTTTGAGATGGGAAGTGACAAACTTGTGCTTGCAAATGATAAAAAAGATTTCAAACACATCGATGGCGGATTTGTTTTTCAAGATGCGGACAAAGTAAATGATGATGAAGTTAAAAATGCAAAACTTGTAAGTAAAAAAGCTGCAACTGCTGAAGAGATGAAAGATCTTGAGATTGCTTACAAAGTAGCAAGTCTTACAAAATCTAACTGTGTAGTATATGTAAAAGATGCTGCAATGGTAGCTGTTGGTATGGGAATGACATCACGCGTAGATGCTGCACAGTGTGCACTCAAAAAAGCTAAAGAGATGGGTCTAGATGTTACAGGTGCAGCGCTTGCATCTGAGGCATTCTTCCCATTCCGTGACTCTATTGACGCTGCAGCTGCTGCAGGTGTTAAAAATGTAATTGAGCCTGGCGGAAGTATTCGTGATGACGAGGTTATCGCTGCTGCTGATGAGCATGGTATGAGCCTCTACTTCTCAGGTGTGAGACACTTCTTACATTAAGCACCCAAATAATTCTATTTATGACAAGGCAAAATGCTGCCTTGTCTCTTCTTTATTTTTTTCTTTCATAAGTATCTCTACATATATATCTTTTTTTACTTCAATTGCTATCATTTTCAGACTTGCGTCTACTTAACTCAATTTTTCTCTTAAGTTGATTGACATTGACTCAACTTATGTGATATAATTCTTTCAAAACTAAGAACAATTTTAGAAAATTTAAAATATATAGGATGTAAATTATGAGTAAATCATTATATGAAACACTACAGGTTTCACCAAATGCGAGTGAATCTGAGATTAAAAAAGCGTATAGAAAATTAGCAAGAAAGTATCACCCAGATATCTGTAAAGAGTCTGATTGTGAAGAGAAATTCAAAGAGATAAATGCTGCTTATGAGATTCTCAGTGACAAAGAGAAGAAAGAGCAGTATGATATGTACGGTGATGCGATGTTTGGAGGTCAAAACTTCCACGACTTCTCTCGAAGCCAAGGTGCAAATGTCGACCTTGATGAGATTCTTCGCCAAATGTTTGGCGGTGGCGGAGGCTTTGGCGGTGGATTTAGCCAAGGTGGCGCACGCCAGAGCTACTCTTCTGGTGGTTTTGATGGAGGCTTTGGCGGCTTCGGTGGCGCTGGTGGAGGTTTTCACCAAGAACCAAATCTTGACATTGAAGCAAGTGTAACGATTCCATTTAGTGTAGCAATTTTAGGTGGAACGCACTCTGTATCTATAAACGGAGAGCGTTTTGACATTAAGATTCCTGCCGGTGTAAAAACTGGTGAGAAGCTTCGTGTAAGAGGAAAAGGGCATGCACAAAATGGTCGTAAAGGTGATCTGCTTTTAAAAATCACTGTAGCACCATCTCCAGAGTATGAGAGAGAAGGGGATGACTTGGTTAAAACTATAGACATTCCTCTCTATGCAGCGCTCTTTGGTGACAAGATTGCTGTTCAGACTTTAGAGAAAGAGATTAAGCTCAAAATTCCACAAAACACGAAAAATGGTCAGCGTTTCCGTGTAAAAGGAATGGGTGCAATGAATCGAAAAACAAAAGAGCGTGGTGACTTGTATCTCAAAGTAAATATTGTCAACCCTAAAGTAGAGGATCTTGACAGTGACTTAGTTGAGATGATGAAAGAGAAGTTACCTAAAACAATATAAGGAGTGAATATGCACCACTATGACGAACCGGTATATCTAATTAGTATAGTTTCTAAGATTCTTGATATTCACCCACAGACTTTGCGTCAGTATGAGAGAGAGAACCTTATTACTCCCTCTCGTTCAAACGGAAGGATACGACTCTACTCTCAAAGAGATATAGACAGAATCAAACTTATTTTGCGTCTGACACGCGAGCTTGGTGTAAACTTAGCGGGAGTTGATATCATACTGCGAATGAAAGAGACAGTTGATAAGATGGAAAAAGAGATTGCAGAGCTTCGTCATGAGGTAGAAGCGGCTAAAAATGCCCGTTCTGTATCACCTGATAAGGCACTAGTTGCGAAGAAAAGTCTCTATGAAATGATAATCTTCGAAGGCGACTAAGCCTTCTCTTTGAGACGCTCAACCTGAGCACCTACAGCTTTGAGTTTTTTCTCTAAAGCATCATATCCACGATCTAGGTGATAGATACGGTGGATATTTGTCTCCCCATCGGCAATAAGTGCTGCAAGCACAAGAGCACTAGAGGCTCTTAAATCTGTTGCCATTACATCTGCACCTGTGAGTTTACTTTTACCGTTGATGGTTGCTGTATGACCATTTAAAGAGATATCTGCACCCATACGCTGGAGTTCGCTCACATGCATAAAACGGTTCTCAAAGAGGCGCTCTTCGATAATAGAGACACCCTCAGCTTGCGTAGCAAGTGCCATAAACTGCGCTTGCATATCTGTAGGAAATGCAGGATACTCTTGTGTGATAATTTTTACAGGTTTGATGCTATCTGTTGGGTGAATAGTGATGCTCTCTTTTTCTACCGTAAGCTTAAAGCCCATCTCTTCAAGTTTTGCCAAAACAGCACCAAGATGCTCTGGTTCTACTTTTGTAATGGTAAGCTCAGAGTTTGTAATGGCACCTGCACAGAGGTATGTTCCAGCTTCAATTCTGTCTGGAATAATCTCAAACTCAGGAATCTCTAAAAGTTGACCACCATTTCCTTCTATCTTTAAAACAGCTGTTCCAATTCCCTCTATTTTTACACCACTCTTTGCCAGTACTTCACAAAGCTGTACCACTTCTGGCTCACGCGCTGCATTTATGATAGTTGTCTCACCGTGAGCCAAAGCTGCTGCCATGATGATGTTTGCAGTTCCTGTTACAGTGATTTTATCAAAAATGATCTCACACCCTTGTAGACCTTGTGGTGCACGCGCTTCAATGTAGCCTGCACGAATGTCGATCTTGGCACCCATCTGCTCTAAAGCTTTAAGGTGCAAGTCAATTGGTCTTTGACCAATGGCACACCCACCAGGCAAAGAGACTTCACAGTGACCAAAACGAGCAAGAAGTGGTCCGAGTACCAAGATGGAAGCACGCATCGTTTTTACGATGTCATAAGTCGCTTTTGTCTCGTGAATACTCTGTGCATCTACCTCTACATGATGCTCTTCAAAGTTACATTTTGCACCAAGGTTTGTTAGGAGTTTTAAAAGGGTTCTAATATCTGCAACTGCTGGAAGATTCTTTATAATAACATTGTTTTTCGCCAAGATACTCATAGCAATCAGTGGTAGCGATGCATTTTTCGCACCAGAGATTTCAATAGTACCTCTAAGTTTTGATGAGCCTGTGATTTTTAAATAGTCCATAATTCTCTTTAGTTGTTAAATGATTTGTTCTGTAATTATATCTTAAATTTGATATACTTCGATTAACTAATACAGAGATTATAGCAGGAAGTAAGATGAGCTCAGCCCTAGAGAGACTAAAAAATATCACCAATAAAATATCATCCTATGAACTTGCACGCAAGGAGAACCTTGCACAACTTCAAAAGCTTTTTCATACAATAGGGATCGATAAAAAGATAAGTAACTTCTCTGACATTTTTAACTTTAAAGCGATCAACCTCTCTGGAGTCTCTTTAAATGAGGAGAATCTGGGAGAGATAAAAGAGGGGAAGTATCTGCAAATCTTGGCTATCTCTTATGACAAAGAGGCAAAGGTAAAGAGTAAAAACATCTCTTTGGCTTATTTTGGCAGGGTAGAGAGTGTCGATGAGAAGTTGCGTGAGCAGGTTGTTGAGTTTGTGATTCGTTTTCGTTTTGAGAAGAGCTTTATTAACTTGGAACACTACTACACAATGCTTAAAAAATTTGACACTAAAGATGCGTAGGTTCTACCTTTTACTCTGGTTGCACTGGCTTGTACGAGTTGTTCTGTGTACACTCTTAATCGCTGCTGTTGGCAGTGCCTTGGCAACACTTTTTATCTACATCAAACAAGGCAGCCAACCCATAGATGAGGCAGTGAGTGCAGCACTTTTTGATATCTGGTACTTTTGGTTTGTTCTCTCATTAAATATTGCACTTTTGTTTGTTCTGTTTCGGAGTGTGAAGTATCTCTTTAACCGCTGTCACGCCGGTTATGTTTTGCGACTTAAAGTGTGTGAGGCAAAAGAGGAGTTTATAGATCCTGTGGGCTATGGAGATCTGGTCAAGGTTTGGAGAAAGTGGTTTATGCTGCTTATCTGGCTTGTGGGTGCTTTGATGGTTCTAGCGGTAGCTTTTACTTACATTTTTACAAGTTATACTACGCTGTTTGCATGGTTTAATATCTACATACTCTATCTCTTTATAGCTCTTGGAGCCTATCTCTCTTTTATCTTTTTAATAGCGCGATGTAAGGCGATTAAGGTAGTAAAATGCTCCTCTTTGTAGATATTGAAACAACTGGTTTTGAAAAAGAGGATAAGATCTGCTCTATGGGGGTGCATCTTTTTGAGGCGTCTGTTTATAAAGAGTCATTTTATGAACTTTTCAATGAAGGTAAAAAGATTCCTCCAAAGGCCTCTGCACTGCATAACATTACAAATGAGATGATAGCCAATGCAGCAACTTTTTTAGAGAGTGATCTTTATAGAGTTCTTCAGGAACATAATAAAGAAGAACATACCCTTGTTGTACATAACAGCAGTTTTGTTCTAGGCTATTTGGAAGCTACCGGTTTGCGTTGGCGTGGTACAATTATAGATACACAACGGGTAGTAAAACATGCAATACCGGAGTGTGAGATCTTTTCTTTGGAGTTTTTGCGTTATGAGCTCAAACTCTACCAAAATGAAGAGAAGTATAAAGCACTCTGTGGTATAAAGAGTGCTTTGATAACACACAATGCTTTGCATGATGCACTCATAGTAAAAATCTTGTATGATTTTTTAAAAGAGGAGCACTCCGCAGATGAGATGGAGCGTATGAGCTTTGAGAGTGTATTGTTAGAGAAGTTCCCTTTTGGTAAGTATCAGGGGCGCTATATCGAAGAGATAGTACAGATAGATAGAGCCTATCTGCACTGGCTACTCTCTTTGGAAGATTTGGATAGTGATCTGCGCTACTCCATAGAGTACTATTTAGAAGGATAAAAATGAAAGTTGCCATAGAGTGTCAGTCTCCACTGTTACAAAAATCTTTGGAGATCTTTTTACAAAACTATGTAAGCAGCTCTAAAAAGAGCGATATTGTGATTCGTGATGAGGCGTGTATTGGTGATGAGAAGCGCTGTTTTTACATCAGCAGCAGTAGTGATGCCGACTTGAAAAAACCTTTCTCAAAGTCACAGCTTATCTTGGCTTTGGAGCGTCGTTACAAAGAGCTCTATGAAAAAGAGAGTGAAGCTAAACAGCTGCAAGAGGAGTACTTAGAAGAGGAGGGGATGGACTTCTCAATACTTGAAAAACGTATCGATGCCCTCACGCAAGAGTATAAAGAGAATATTTTAAGAGCGGTGAAAGCATTTTATGAAAAGTAATAAACTAACAAAAAAGATAGTAGCAGGGAAGTATAAGGGCAAAACTTTGGAGCTCCCTTCAAAAACAACAACACGAAGCTCTAAAGCGATTGTTTTGGAGTCGTTTTTTAATACTTTGCAGTTTGACATTGTAGATGCCCACTTTGTTGAGGTCTTCTCTGGTTCAGGCTCTATTGGTCTTGAAGCACTCAGTCGAGGAGCAAAAAAGATCTACTTTATGGAAAAAGACAGAGATGCTCTGCGTGTGTTGCAAAAAAACATAGCTCAAACTGACCCATCTGCCTGTGAGGTCTTTGCAGGAGACAGTTTTACAAATATTGGCCAAGTGATAGCTCGTCTAAAAAAAGCAAAAGAGTCTGCTTATATCTACATCGATCCGCCTTTTAGCATCCGTGAGGGGATGGAAGATATTTATGACAAAACAATGAAGCTCATTGAAGATCTGCCACCGGAGCATGTCAAGATGGTAATAGTAGAGCATATGAGCGGCTTGAAGCTTCCAAAAGAGCTTGGTTTATACACGCTTAAAAAATCAAAAAAATTTGGTAAAACAACACTCTCATATTTTCAAAAAGCTGAAATGGAATAAGAGTTGCTTTAGTCCTTGTATATAGAACAAGGATTGCAGCTTTATGAGAATAGTACTTACATTTTTACTTTTTGTTCTCTCTTTACACGCTACAAAGATAAGTGATGTTTCAAACATCGTAGGTGTGCGGGAGAATCAGATTATCGGCTACTCTCTTGTTATTGGTCTTAAAAAGACAGGAGATGGTACCACTTCAAAGTTTACACTCCAGTCAATCTCCAATATGCTCAAAGCGATGAATATCGATATGAATCCTATCGATATTAAGTCTAAAAATGTTGCAGCAGTTGTTGTAACAGCAACCATGAAGCCTTTTGCTCGTCAAGGGGACAAGTTTGATGTAACGGTCTCTTCAATCGGAGATGCAAAGAGCTTGGAGGGTGGAACACTCCTTATGACACCACTTAAAGGGGTCGATGGTAAGATCTACGCACTGGCACAAGGACCTGTAAGCATCGGTGGGCGAAATGTTCGTGGTGCTGGAGCTGAATCTCATCCAACAACAGGAATCGTCTTTAATGGTGGTTTTATCGAGCGTGAGATAAATATTGACCTTTTTCACCAAGAGTATGCGACACTCTCTTTAAAAGAGGCTGGTTTTGAGAATGCTGTAGCGGTACAAAAGGCAATAAATGCTTTTTATAACACACAGGTAGCTGTCGCACTTGACTCACGCAGCATCCGACTGAAGCGTCCTGAAAATCGTTCGATGATCGAGTTTTTGGCTGAGGTGCAAAACATAGATATGAACTATAAACCAAAAAACAGAATCATCATCAACGAAAAAACTGGAACTATCGTTGCTGGAGTAGATATAGAACTGCGTCCGGTTATTCTCACGCAAGGAGATATAACCATTAAGATCGTAGAACAAGAGACACCATCGAAGCCAGAAGGCTCGATGGAGGTAGATAAAAATCTCATTATCGGTTTAAACGAGAATGAGGTTTATACAAAAAAAGGTACAACAACAGTTGCCAACCTTGTACGCTCATTGCAAAAACTTGGTGCTACACCAAAAGAGATTATCTCTATATTAGAAGCAATGAAGAGCGCTGGCAGTATCTCTGCTGAGTTAAAGGTGATATGATGGATTATGGTTTAAGCGCACTTGGTGCACAGACAGAGCTGGTCTCACAAAACAGAGATATACCAAAGATAGATACAAAGGCCGATGATAAGGCTCTGCGTGAGCAGACAGATGCTTTTGAGTCTATCATAGTAAAGATGCTCTTGGATAATGCTATGAAGGATGAGAAAAATCTCTTTAGTGACCAGAACGATCCAGGAGATAAGATCTATAAATCGATGTACCGTGAAGAGCTTGCAAAAGCGAGTGCGGGAAGCTTTGGTTTTTCTCAGATGTTATATGACTATTTAAGTCAAAAAAGTTCTTAAGAGGGGTTTAGAAAATCATAAAAGAGCCGATATAGAAGTATAGAAAAACTACTATGATGGATTTTAAAGGATAGATTATGATTTCATCTCTTAATGGTTCTGTTGCAGGTCGTACTTACACGACGGTTGCAAACGAGAACAAAGGACTTAAACAAAACGCAAAAGTCACCACTTCAAAAGAGAGTGGTCAAACAAAGATAGAGAGACTCAAAGAGTCGATAGACTCAGGAGAGTACAAAGTAGACTTGACGGCATTGGCTACAAAAATGGCGGACGAGTTACTTTAGAAATAAATTAACGGGGGGTGTGAGATGCTTTCTCATCATTTACAGAGTGCTTTAGAAGATTTACGAGATTTAATAGCGATAACAGAGTCAGATATAGAAGATATTAAGCAGGCTCATCATGACCCCCAGTTTGAAAGACTTACCCTCAAAGAAGAGAAACTCAAAAGCTTTGAAGCAAAAAAGGCGATGATAGATCATGAGATCGCTCTTTTAGTCCAGAAAAATCCAAATACTGCCTTACCTGACCTTTTAACACAAGAACAGCATCAACTTCTTGAAGAGTTGAAAGTAGAGTTAAACAACTTAAAAGATATCAACCAAAAATATGCAAAATTTGTTTTAGCGGTAAGCAATCTCTATAATGAATTTTTAGAAAGAATTGTTCCAACAGAGATGCAGGGATACAAAAAAGTTGCCTCAAAAGAGGCGGCAATACTTGAAGTAAGGGCATAATCATGGCTTCAATGTTTAATACACTCAATATTGGCTATTCAGGTCTAAATGCTGCACAAGTTGGTATCAATACTACAGGGCATAATATCTCAAATGCCGAGGTAGAAGGATATACCAGACAAAGAGTAGTAACAGCAGCTGCTACACCACTGCAAACAGCATCTGGAAATGTTGGAAATGGAACTTCGGTAGAAGATATCAGTAGAATATTTGACAACTTTGTTTTTGATAAGTACAGAGTTGTCTCTGCAGATAAAGAGTATAGTGATTATGAGCGACAAAAGCTCGAAGAGCTCTCTACATATTTTCCAGACATCGATGGTGTTGGTATTAAAAATGATCTTGCAGAGTACTATAATATGTGGCAGACCTTTGCAGACAATCCTGAAAATGATGCTATCAAAGTTGCTCTTGGACAACAGGCAGAGACGCTAACGCAACATATTCAAGATACACAAGAGCAGGTATTTGGTTTACAACAAGAGGTAAATGAACAGATTGCTATGGATATTAATGAAGTCAATGATTTGGCTTCACAGCTCGCTGATCTCAATAAAGCTATCGAGGTGGCTGAAGCTGGTGGCGGATATAGTGCGAGTGATTTAAGAGATCAAAGAAATCTTATAGAGAAAGATCTTGCCCGCTTAATTGGTGCAGAAGTAACGGTTGGTCAGATTGAAACAAATATACAGCTTGATAGTAGCTCAAACATAAGTAGTGGAAGCTACACGTTAAGTGTAAATGGATTTAATATAGTAGATGGCGCAACATACCACCCTTTACGCGTTAACAATGAAAATAACGAATATGGTTTTTACAGTATCTCTTATGAGAGACAAGATGGTGTTTTAATCCCTATGGAAGAGAAAATAAGCAGTGGGCGTATAGGGGCAGAGCTGGACTTAAGAGGTGGAACACTTGACTCAACAAGTGGTATGCCAGAAGATGGGATAGTGCAAAAAATAGTTAATGATCTTGATGCTTTTGCTAAGGGTCTTATTGAATCTACAAACAACCTGTATGCACAAGGTGGAACAACTGCTATGCAGTCACAAGCTGTTAAAATTGCAGAGGATACTCCACTTGTCAACTCTGGATTAAATATTAATACAGGCTCTTTTGATATTGTAGTCTATGATATAGATGGGAATGAAGTCTCACGAAGAGCTATCAATATAGATAATGGAACAACGCTTAAAGGGGATGACAACTCAATTAAAGCACAGATAGAAGCTGAAAATGTAGATGATAACAGTGATAATAATGCGAATAATGATATAGATGATTTTCTTCTTTTTAACTATCAGTCATCAGCTGATGGTGATATGCTTCTTGAGTTACAGATAAATCAAGAGAAACTGACAGAGGGTTATACATTTGCTATTGAAGATAATCTTGAAAATGGTGACTTTGCTTCAGGAACTAATTTTGCAGGAGCTTTTGGACTTGGTGGTTTTTTTGAGGGAGACAGTGCTCGTAACATCTCTTTAAATAAAGAGTTTAGAGATAATCCTACAAAAATTAATGCAGGGTATACAAATAACTCTGGAGATAACAGAGTGGCACTGGATATGATTCAACAACAGTTTGAGTCATATGATTTTCAAGTTGGTAAAGAGGTCTATAATACAACAATTTATGGAATGTATGATATCTCTGCAACAGATGTTGGAATTGCGACTAATGCTGCGATCTCTAGAAATGAGACAGTAACTGCACAGTATAATGCAACAGAGATGGAGTACTTCTCTATCTCTAAAGTAGATATAGATGAGGAGATGACAAATCTCATCAAGTACCAAACCTCTTATGGTGCAGCTGCAAAAGTGATTACAACAATAGATCAGATGATGCAGACACTTTTAGGTATTAAACAGTAAAGTGCCAAAACTTAGTATCTTTATACTTCTTTTTATCTCTCTTTTCTCCTTTATAGGAGATTGGTTCTATACACAGAGCCCTTACCTTTTAGACCCAAACTCTATACTTTTAGCACCCTCAGCATCACACCCTTTAGGTACTGACAGACTTGGACGAGATCTTTTGGCTCGTCTTATTGAGGGTGGAAAAGTCTCTTTACTTATTGGTGTAGGGAGTGCTTTTATCGCCTCTTTTATCGGTCTTGTACTTGGATCAGTTGCCGGATATTTTCGAGGCAGGGTTGATAAGGTTTTTGTTATTGGGGTAGATCTTTTTTTAACTTTTCCGACATTTTTTTTGCTTTTGGCACTTGTTTCGTATGTAAATGCCTCTGTATGGGTCTTAATTGTTATTATCTCTATAACTGGGTGGATGACAACAGCAAGACTTATTCGTTCAGAGAGCTTTAAGATAGGCTCGCAGCCCTATATCAAAATACTTAATATTGCTAAAGTAAAAAAGAGCAAGATCCTTTTTAAGTACTATGCACCTATACTTGCACCTATCTTTTTAGTGAGTTTTACATTTGGTGTGGGTGGTGCTATACTTGCTGAGTCAGGTTTGAGTTTTTTAGGTTTGGGTATTGTTGCTCCTCAGATGAGCTGGGGTACGATTTTAAGTGGTGGAAAAGATGTTATAGAGATAGCATGGTGGGTAAGCTTTTTCCCTGGCTTGATGATCTTTTTAGTGACCTTTTCACTTATTAACATCTCCAACTACCTACAGACACTTACAAATAAAAAAGAGATAAAGGCCTAGTATGCAAAAAGAAGAGCATTTAGTCGGTTACTACATCATAGTGATGGCAGCTATTGTTGTTGTTTTGGCGGGAGCTAAGTTTGTTACACCTATTTTAGTACCATTTTTACTCTCTTTGTTTATTGCAATTATTCTCTCACCTGCATACAGCTTTTTGGTAAAAAAAAGAGTACCGCAGATTGTAGCTATCTTTATTGTTATCTCTCTCTTTTTAATTATTTTAGCGATGATGGCAAAGCTCATAGGAAGCTCAGCACAGGAGTTTAGTCAAAATATAGATAACTACGTAGCAAAATTGAGCGTTTACTACAGTGATATATCGAGTCTGGCAGATAGTTTTGGTATTGAGATACCGGCAAGTGAGATAGCTTCTGTACTAAATACAAAAGAGCTTATGCGTTTTGTAACTTCACTTATAGAGGGACTTGGTGCACTCTTTACTAATGGGTTTGTCGTTATTTTAACTGTTGTCTTTATGCTACTAGAGTCACAGCACTTTGTCAAAAAGATAGAGTATATGGATGGGCATAAAGAGACCATGAAGCATATTAATGAGATCTTTTCTCAGATAAAAAGCTACATGGTCATCAAAGCGCTTATCTCACTCCTTACTGGCTTTGTTGTCTGGCTTGGTTTAAGTATAGTAGGGACAGATTATGCTTTTTTATGGGGTGTACTGGCCTTTTTGCTTAACTTTATTCCAAATATCGGCTCTATTATTGCCGCTGTTCCGGCTGTCTTGATTACTTTGGTACAACTTGGGGGATTGAGCGCTTTTGTTGTTGCTGTTTTGTATCTGATGGTAAACATTATTATAGGCTCTATTTTAGAACCAAAGATTATGGGTCGTGGACTAGGCCTTTCCACACTTGTTGTCTTTTTATCTCTGATCTTTTGGGGATGGCTGCTTGGAATGGTAGGTATGCTTCTCTCCATTCCTTTGACCATTATGGCAAAAATTGTCTTTGCAGCCAACAAAAATACAGAGTGGCTGGCTGTTTTGTTAGGTAGTGGCGAAAGTTTAGAAAAATAAAAGAGCAATCAAGCTATAATCAGACCATGATTTTAATGATAGATAATTATGACAGTTTTACTTACAATATTGTTCAGTACTGCAGAGAGTTGGGGGCGGATCTAAAAGTGATTCGTAATGATGAGATGAGTGTTGAAGAGATAGAAGCACTACACCCTGAGAAGATTATCATCTCTCCAGGTCCTGCTTCTCCTGATGAAGCGGGGGTGACACTTGATGTTATTCGTCACTTTCAAGACAAACTGCCTATCTTTGGTATCTGTTTGGGACATCAAAGTATTGCTCAGGTCTTTGGAGGCGATGTCGTTCGTGCTAAAAATATGATGCATGGAAAGACATCGCTTATGAAGCAAACTTCAAATGACTTTGCAATCTTTAAAGATCTTCCAGAGGAGTTTACAGCTACTCGTTATCACTCTTTGATAGTAGATAAAGAGACGCTTCCAGAGACTATAGAAGCGACAGCCTTCTCTGCAGATGATGAAGAGATTATGGCGTTGAAGATAAAAGATAAAGATATCTACGGTGTACAGTTTCATCCAGAGTCAATCATGAGTGAATATGGTCATGAAATGATAGGAAACTTTTTAAAACTATGAAGTATAAACTCATCTTATTGCTAATAGTTGCAATAGATGTAGCTATTTTACTCTTTGAGGCATCTCGCCTCTCTATATCCTCCTCTGAAGCCTATTTTCTTTATAATCAAGATGGCTTTTTACATACTCTTGTAACACTTTCATTAAACTTTTTTGGAGAGAGTGACTTTGCACTGCGGCTTCCTTTTTTACTTTTGCATCTAGGCAGTATCTTTTTACTCTATCTTGTCTCAAAAGATTACCTCAAAGATGAACGCAACCGTTTTTGGCTGATTTTGACCTTTGTTTTACTTCCGGGTGTTGTAAGTTCTGCAGTAGTCGTCTCTCATGCAGGTTTTTTGATCTTTGGGCTGCTCCTTTTTCTATATATAGATAGACACTTTCCTATCTATGTAAGTTCGCTTCTACTCCTCTTTTTTGCTTGGGTAGATGGAGCTTTTTCTTATCTTTTTTTAGGACTCTTTATCTATGCGCTTGTTAAAAAAGAGCGAGAGTATGCTCTTTATACACTCTTTCTTTATGGGCTCTCTATCTATCTGCATGGTTTTGTTATTCATGGCTATCCTCGTGGACACTTTTTAGACACTATAGGTCTCTATAGTGCTATTTTTACTCCGGTTATCTTTGTATATCTCTTTTATGCACTCTATAGACGCTACCTTACAGGACAAAAAGACAAAATTTGGTACATTGCTACTACCGCACTTCTTTTTTCTCTTTTTACATCATTTCGTCAAAAGATTGCAGTAGAGGAGTTTGCTCCATATCTTATCATCGCTCTTCCTCTGGCTGCACAGACCTTTTCTAGCTCATATCGTGTTCGTCTTAAAGAGCATCGTAAAGGGTATAAAACTATTTTTATTGCAGCATTTGTTCTGCTTACAATCAATACAATTGTTGTCTTTTTCAACAAAGAGCTCTATCTTCTGCTTGATAATCCGAAGAAAAACTTTATTTATGAGATGGACATAGCAAAAGAGCTGGCAGAGAAGTTGCAAGAGAGAAATATCAGTTGTGTTTCTACCGATGAGAAGATGCAACGCCGTTTACGCTTTTATGGTGTGAAAAAATGTGAAGAAAACCTCTTAAAAGTGTTACCTTTGGATGCTTCACAAGAGAGTAATGTAACAATAAGTTACAAGGGCATTACACTCTATAGAGCCAATGTTACTAAATTAAACAAAAAATAGAGCATTTCCCTACTTAAGATACGGCAAAGATAGTTATTAAATGAGTTATGATAGAATAAGCCACAAATATCAAAATAGGGAGTTTCTATGGCTCAAAAAGCGATACGAGAATACGACGCAAAGTCAATTTTAGCAAAACACTGGGATAAATACTTTCCAGATTTTACTTATTCATACGAAACAGTTTTAGTAACTTCAGGTGCTGAGCTACTTGAAGCTGCAAAAGAGAAACCATGGTTAAAAGAGAAACCATTAGTTGTTAAACCAGATATGCTTTTTGGTAAGCGTGGTAAAAACGGTCTAGTACTTTTTAAAGATGAAAAGCCAGGTGATGTTACTTTAGAAAAAGCAGCAGCATGGATTGATGAAAAAGCAAAAGAAGATGTAGCAGTATATTTTTCTTTTGATGGTGACACTCCAACTGGTGAGCCAAAAGTAGACAGACTTACTCACTTCATTGTTGAGCCATTTACTCCACACTCTCAAGATGAAGAGTACTATATCTCTGCTACAGTTGTTGGTGATGAAGATGTTCTTTATATGTCAGCTGAAGGTGGTATGGAAGTTGAAGAGGGTTGGGACGAAAAAGTTACTGAAGTAGCATTCCCAATTACTGCAACTGAAGAGGAAATTGCTGAGAAGATCAAAGCAAACATTCCTGCAGATGTAAAAGAAGAAGATAAAGAAAACTTCGCAAAATTTGCAATCGGTTTCTTTAAAGCATACCGTGAGCTTAACTTCGCATACCTTGAAATCAACCCGTTTGTAATGCAAGGTACAAAAATCGAGCTTTTAGATATGGTTGCTAAGCTTGATGATACTGCTGGTTTTATGATGGTAGAAGAGTGGGGTGATGTTGAGTATCCTACTGCATTTGGTATGGAAGCGAAATCTCCAGAAGTTGAAGCTATCGAAGAGGCTGATGCAAAAACTGGTGCTTCACTAAAACTTACACTTCTTAAGCCAGAAGCTAGAATCTGGACTATGGTTGCTGGTGGTGGTGCTTCAGTTGTATACGCTGATACTATTGCTGACTTTGCTGGTATCGAAGATCTTGCAAACTATGGTGAGTACTCAGGAGGACCTACTACAGGTGAGACTAAGTTCTACGCTGAGACTATTTTAGATCTTATGACTCGTGAGAAAGATCCACAAGGTCGTGATAAAATCTTAATCATCGGTGGTGCGATTGCAAACTTTACTGATGTTGCAAAAACATTTACAGGTATCATTCAAGCATTCGAAGAGTATGCAGACAAAATGAAAGAGGTTGGTGTTAAGATCTACGTTCGTCGTGGTGGACCAAACTATGAAAAAGGTTTAAAAGACATCAAAGAAGCGGCTGACAGATTAGGTCTAGATATTCATGTTTATGGTCCAGAGACACACGTTACAGATATCGTGCGTATGGCATTAGAAGAGAAGTAAGGAGAAGAGATGGGAAAATTATTTACTAGAGATACACAAGCAATTTTTTGGAACAACAACAAAACTGCTATCCAAAGAATGCTTGACTATGATTATACAATTAAGAGAGAGACTCCATCTGTTGCAGCTATCGTAGCACCAACGAGTTCAAACAAGTTCGAGAAGTTCTTCTGGGGCGCTGATGAGATTATGGTTCCAATCTATAAAAGTACTGCAGAAGCAAAAGCTGCTCAGCCTCAAGCTGATGTACTTTTAAACTTTGCATCATTCAGAACTGCTTATGATGTAACTATGGAAGCACTAAACATCGGTGGTTTCAAAACTATCATGATTACTGCTGAAGGTATCCCTGAGAGACTTGCTCGTGGTATGAATGCATACGCTCGTGAACTTGGTGTAACTGTAATTGGACCAGCGACTGTTGGTGCAATTGCTCCAGGTGCATTTAAAATCGCTAACATCGGTGGTACTATCGAGAACATCATCAACTCTAAACTTCACCGTGCAGGTTCTTGTGGTCTTGTAACTCGTTCAGGTGGACTTTTTAATGAGCTTTCAAACATCATCGCTATCAATGCTGATGGTATTGCAGAGGGTGTTGCAATTGGAGGTGATCGTTTCGTTGGTTCAGTTTTCATCGACAACTTACTTCGTATGCAAGAGAATCCAGATGTTAAGTATATGATCCTTCTTGGTGAAGTTGGTGGTACTGAAGAGTACAAAGTTATCGAAGCAGTTAAATCTGGTAAGATTACTAAGCCAATCATCGCATGGTGTATCGGTACAATCGCTAAGTACTATGACTCTGGTGTTCAGTTTGGTCACGCAGGTGCATCTGCAAATGGTGACAGAGAGACTGCTGAAGCGAAAAACAAAGCTATGGCTGAAGCTGGTATTCATGTACCTGCAACATTCAATGATCTTCCAGCAAAAATCAAAGAGGTTTATGAAGATCTTAAAGCTAAAGGTGTTATCGGTGAGATCGAAGAGCCAGAGATCAACATCGTACCTAAAGTTCGTCGTCCTAAACAGTTCATCTGTACTATCTCTGATGACCGTGGTGAAGAGGCAACTTACGCAGGTTTCCCAATCTCTAGCGTTGCAACTCCAGATACTGGTAAAGGTATCGGTGATGTTATTTCACTTCTATGGTTCAAAAAACAGTATCCAAAATGGGCTACAGACTTCATTGAGACTGTAATCAAAACTGTTGCAGATCATGGTCCAGCAGTATCTGGTGCACACAATGCAAAAGTAACAGCTCGTGCTGGAAAATCTGTTGTTGAGTCACTTGTAACTGGTCTTTTAACAATTGGTCCAAGATTTGGTGGTGCTATTGATGGTGCTGCGAAATACTTCAAATATGCTGATGATAACAACCTTTCTCCAAAAGAGTTCTTAGCATATATGAAATCTGAAGGTGTGCCAATTCCAGGTATCGGTCACCGTATCAAGTCTCTTAAAAACCCAGACCTTCGTGTAACTGGTCTTATGAACTATGCAGCTGAGCACTTCCCAGCTACACCACTTCTTGACTATGCGA
>Ga0256843_1000160_pt1 | contig 59760 bp, 53 predicted proteins | sample AlvinellametaG_FD_191572 | JGI IMG/M metagenome (GOLD analysis project Ga0256843, IMG submission 191572) | Pompeii worm associated microbial communities from hydrothermal vent at the East Pacific Rise, Pacific Ocean - Alvinella | ecosystem: Host-associated > Annelida > Integument > Unclassified ...
CAATTTAATAAGATGTTACAAACCCTGCAAACATTAGACAGTTTGCAGTATGACCGGTTGTTTGTTTTAAAAAATTCTGGCTTGGCATTACTACAATTGGGTCAATATCAACAGGCTGAACAAAACCTCATGAAAGCATTAAATATAGATGCTACTGATGCTGTTGTATATTATTATTTGGGCTTGGTTTATGAAAACAAGCAACAATATCAGCGTGCCAAGCAATACTATCAAACGGCACTGCGACTTAAAAACCCCGATTGGGACAAAGAATATTATCAACTGGGAGAAGTTGCTAAGAAGCAAAAACAATATAAAAAGGCTATAAATTATTTTAAAAAGGCTTTTGATAATAATAAACAAAACAGCGATGCTTTGTTACAACTAGCCATGCTGTCAGAAGTTTATTATAAATCACCGGAAACAGCGATTAAATATTATCAAAAATATTTGTTTTTATTTCAACATAAAGATGCCGGAAAAACCAAGTTTATCCGGCATCAACTAAAAGTTTTAAAAGAAAAAGCTTTTATGAGTCGTTGATTTATTTTTAAAAAGACTTTTGAAACCATTTTTTCCAAAAAGGCACTTTTTCTTTAAAATAACTGCCATAGCCATAACCATATCCGTAATTACTATAACCGTATTTTTTAAACATATTGATTTTAAAGTCGTTGTAAACAATGGCCAAATTGTTAATAATGTTTTTCTTTTCTTCTATATCTTTAATAAATGATTTTAAAGAATAGTCTTCGCGCACGATAAAAATGGATAAATCGGCATATTTTTGCAACTCCAAAGCATCGGATACCAAGCCCAGTGGAGGTGTATCTATAATAACTTGATCATAGCGTTCGGTTAATTCTTTAAACAAACGGGCGGTATGCTCAGTTAGAATAAGTTCGGACGGATTGGGGGGAATTTTACCGGCCAATATCAAATCCAGATTGTCTATCTTGGTGTTGGTTATGATGTCGTCTAAATCTGCCATACCACTGAGATAATGTGACAAGCCTTCTTTTTCGCTGTTTGCTTCATCAAAATATTCTTTAAATTTCGGTTTACGCAAATCGAACTCCAGAACCACGGTTTTTTTATGGCTGATGGCTTGCACAATAGCCAAATTAGATGATACAAAAGTTTTACCTTCGCCTGATACGCTCGATGTAATGAGTATGGTATTAGACGATTTGGGTTTAGGAAACATAAAACGCAAGGCCGATCGCAATGACCGGAATGATTCCGTAACAATATCATTGGTGTAAAGCAACACCGGCAGGTTACCATGTTTTTGATAGTGGTATATTTGACCCAAGACCGGCAAATCGGTTTCGGCTTCCACATCTGATATATCGTGTATTTTGTTATCCATAAAAAACAAAATACTGATAATTATTGCCGGTAATAACAGGCCTACGGCTAAGGCTATTAAATAATTGATTTTACGGTTAGGAGCCACGGGTGCTTGACCTACATCTTTGGCTTCATCTATTATTTTTAAATCGGATACATTGGAGGCTTTGACAATACCGGCTTCGTTACGTTTTTGTAGCAGGGTATTGTAAATTTCTTGTTTTAAGTCGTATTTTCTTTTTAAACCGACCAAAACTTGTTTTTCCTCCGGCAATTTGCGAATTTGACTTTCGACTTTTTTTGTTTTTTTATTGATGATTTTAAGTTGTTGATTTAGTGTATTTAAAGCCGAACGGACTGTTTGTAATAATGACTGTCTTAGCGATTCTATTTCCAAATCTATCCGTTGTATTACAGGGGCATTGGTTTGATATTGGCTCAGCATATTTTTTCTTTTGATGGCCAATTGTGTGATTTTACCAACTTTTTCGACTATGGTAGGATCATCAATACCCACTACGGTAGGAGCTGGCAAATTTTCGTAATTTTGCTTGTTGTTTAGATACTCTAACAACTGTTCGTAATACATTTTTTTAAGGTTAATCTCACTGCGTTGTTGATCCAAACCGGTAATTTTTTCATATAATTTGGCAGTAGGATCATCCAAATTGAGCACCATTTTGTTGCTGATAAAGTTTTTTAAATCTTTAGCCGCCAGACTCAAATCTCTTTGCAAGAAATTTAAAGTAGAGTCTATAAACTTAATGGTGTTCAGGGCAAAACGGTTTTTGTCGTCCAAAATACGTTGTTGCAGTAAGCTTGTGGTTGTATTGAGATAGTCTGCTATTTCGGCTTTATTGGTACCTTTGAGTTTGAGCACTAAAATGGAAGAGTTTTTATCTTTGGTTTTGACTTGTAAGCGGTTTTTAAAATCGGACACTACTTCATTATAGTCTTTAAGCTCTAAATAGTAAGTATCTTTAGGGTCATAAGACACATTATTATTTTTTGTAAAAATACCGGACAAGAAAGGTAAATCTACTTTTTGTCCGAATGCAAATGTTTGTTGCAAGGTTTGAGCCTTGACGGTTTTAGTTTTTTTATTTAAATAATCATAGACTTTGACGGTTTTATCCTGAGGCTTTACAGTTAATTTAAAGCGCTTATCATCAATTATTTTAACGGCTATAGGCACATTGATCAATTGAGGTTTTAGGCTGTCGGGAATAAATGTAAAAGGCGTATCTTTATAGGTATTAATTAAATAATAATCTCCTTTCTTTTTATATTTAATATAACTTTTAAGACGGTCAACCACTTTTTCGTTGTGAGAACGTGATTTAAAGGTGGTAATAATTAAATTGACCTTATCGCTGACGCCGCCCCAGTTAAACACCAAACTCATATTGGAAGTAAAAAACGGATTATTCTCTTCTTTGATGGTAACGTAGTTGTCCAATTCGTATATATTCTCTTTGCGCAAATTGAAATAATAAGCCAAAGCAAAAGCTACTAAAAGCGTGGCCAAAAACCATTTCCAGTGTGACAGTAATTTTAGTAATAATAATTTAAAATCAAAATTGACCTGATCGTCAAAAGAAAATTGGTTCTCCATAATAAACAAATTAATTGGCGTATTTACTTAGCAATATAATGGTTGTAAATAACGATAACGCGGTAATCGTCGTTGAGATGGTCTGTTGCAGAGTGGTGCCGGTGCCCCAAGTTTTTTGACGCAGAGGTTTGATATAAATAATATCATTGGGGCGCGTATAAAAATAGGGCGAAGTGACAATATCCGCATCGGTTAAATTCAATGTTTTTTTGACCAACTTGTCATTTTCTTTTCTAATGACCACCACTTCTTTACGGTTTCCTACCGGTGTAATATCTTTGGCATCGCTCAAAACGTCAAAAATATTGGGATTGGTTTTATAGAGAATGCCGTTTTTAGGCGTTTTCACCTCGCCTATAACCGTATAAGGCACGCCGGCCAATTTTACTTTGATATATATCTCTTCAAGGGATTTGAATTGATTTTCCAAAAGTTTTTGCTTAATAAGCCGTTTAACATCCTCAAAAGTATAACCTTCTACCTTAATTTTATTGATAACCGGCAATTCTATTTCACCGTTTTTGTCAACCGTATAACCGCTAAAATATAAAGATTGGGATGAATGCTGATTAGAGATATTGCTGTTTAGTTGTGCCTTAAATAACCTTTCTATCGATTCATTTGATGATTTTATACTGATATATAAAATATCGTCTTTTTTAATTTTGTATGAGGTGCTGTCCACATTGGTTTGAGGCAAATCGCCTTGTAAGTACACAATATTTTTGTAAGGAACACAAGATTGCAAAGCAATAAAGCTTATCATTAATATAATTATTTTAAATTTCATAAAACTTTACTAAATTGTTTAAATCAATCAATTTTAATTTACAAATATAATACAATTTGATGTATTGATTTATCTTTATGTTAAGCTGTCCAAATCAGGATATAAAAAATCGTTATACGGAAAACGTTTGATATGTATTTTGCGCACTTCGGTATATAAAACATCTTTGAGCTGGTCAATATTAATTTTGTTAACCGCCGAAATAAATACAGTGGGTTTTCCGGTTTTGTTTAACCAGGTTTTTTTAAGGTTCTTAATCGTTTGTTTGGAAGTATCCGGAAGTAAATCCACTTTATTAAATACAATAACCATAGGTTTGTCTGCTGCATTTATCTCTCCCAATATCTGCTCTACGGTTTGCATATGTTCTTCAAAATTGGGATGCGATACATCAACCACATGTATTAATAAATCTGCTTCGGTAACTTCGTTTAGGGTCGATTTAAAAGATTCAATTAACTGAGTCGGTAATTTTCTGATAAAGCCTACCGTATCTGTTAGTAAAAACGGAATATTATGCACCACTATTTTTCTAACCGTGGTGTCCAAGGTGGCAAACAATTTATTTTCGGCAAATACTTCCGATTTGCTCAACACATTCATCAGGGTGCTTTTGCCGACATTGGTATAACCGACCAAAGCCGCCCTTACCATTTTGCCACGATTACTGCGTTGGGTTGCCATTTGTTTATCTATGGCGGTTAGTTTCTTTTTAAGTAAAGCTATTTTATCCCGGACAATCCGGCGGTCGGTTTCAATTTCGGTTTCTCCGGGGCCACGCATACCGATACCCCCGCGTTGACGTTCCAAGTGTGTCCACATGCCGGTTAAGCGAGGTAGTAAATATTGATACTGTGCCAGTTCAACTTGTGTGCGTGCATACGAAGTTTGTGCCCGCTGGGCAAATATGTCTAAGATCAAGCGGGTACGATCTATTATTTTGACCTGTAACCATTTCTCTAAGTTTTTTTGTTGTGCCGGAGAGAGCTCATCATCAAAAATAACCATTTCAATATCATTGTCTTCAATATATTTTTTGACCTCTTCAAGTTTTCCACTTCCCAAAAAAGTTTTGGGATTGGGCTTATCCAGTTTTTGTACAAATGATTTTAAAACTTGTCCGCCGGCCGTTTCGGCCAAAAATGCCAATTCTTTTAAGTATTCGTCAACTTTCTCTTTCGGTTGATTTTGATTAATGATACCGATTAATACAATTTTTTCGTAATTTTTTTCTTTTTTTTCAATCATTTTATATTTATTATGAAATAATAATCTTTTAGCACCTTGTTTGAAATTTTTTTTTTTATTTTTGGCTAAACTATCAAAATAACAAAGTTATGAAAAGAAACAATTACTTTATATTGTTAGTGCTTTTATTTGTATTTTCACAACTCAGAGCACAACATATAGATGCCGGTCCGGATCAAGTTTTGTGTCACGACGAGACAGAAGTCACTTTGCATGCAAATATTGGTCGTATTATTACCGGTCGCTATCGTGTAGAGGCTATTCCTTTTAATTGGGATGGCGATTTTTCCACAGCTCAAGATGTCATGCTGACGGATAACGGCACAGCCACTCCCTTACGCATAGACGACAGATATGGCGATGCCATTGATTTACCCTTTCCGGTTTATTTTTACGGAGAGCGTTATGATAAAATTGTAGTTGGCTCTAATGGTGATATTATTTTTGAGCCAAGTGTAGCCGGACATTATGATGCATGGTCTATTGATGTCGGAGAATTAATTCCCAATCACACATTGCCTTATTGGGACGATACGGCCAATTTGTCTTTTGCATCCATAATGGGAGCTTATCATGATATCGACATAAGTGTGCAGTATCCTACTGAACAATTAAAATACAAGACAGTAGGCACGGCGCCAAACCGTAAGTTTATAGTCATTTATAATGACATTCCCCAATTCAGTTGTAACAATCTTTTGACCAGTCAGGAGATTGTTTTTAATGAAAATGACTTTTCTTTTGAAGTGCATATCAAAAACAAACCTGTTTGTACTACATGGAATGACGGTTTGGCAACCTTAGGAACACAAAATGAAGAGTTGCTCCCCAATACCTGTGGTAATTACCCCGGAGATATAACCAGTCCTACATTACCTAACAGAAATACAGGTGTATGGCAAGTAGATGATACGGCCTCGGAAGCATACAAATTTATTCCCGATGCCAATGTGCAGCTAAAATGGTATGATGCCAATAGAAATATTGTCGGGACAGATGTAGATGTAACCGTACCTATTAGCGAGACAACCACTTATACCTTAGAAGCTACTTATGAAGATTGTCACCAAAACCTCTATTCAGAATTTGATGAGGTAACAGTTTATATATTGCCTAGTTTACAGGTTGATTTGCCAGAAGAAGAAATCATTTGTAAAGATGAAGTCAAAACTCTGGATGGTACAGTCCAAAATGCCTCTGATTATAATAATATTACCTATACTTGGACCGATGCTGCCGGAAATGTCATTGGAAATGACCCTAAATTGACTATCAACACCTCTGGAGAATATACACTAACGGTAGATGCTGATAATTGTATAGTGAGTTATACCGACAACGTGACCCCTTATCCTTACAAATGTCAAGTGCCGCAAGGCATTTCGCCCAATGGAGACCATTTAAATGACAAATGGGTATTGGATTATTTAGCCGAACAAAGAGGTATCGAAAAAGTGGAAATTTTTGACCGTCGAGGGGTAAAGGTTTACGAAAAAACCGATTATACCGATCAATTTGAAGGTAAAAATGACAATGGAAATGATTTGCCAGCCGCTTCTTATTACTATGTTATTAAATTAAATGATGGAGAAACATTAACCGGCTGGTTATTTTTAGCAAGATAAAAAAACTAATTGACTATGAAAAAAATAATATTAAGTTTAGCGGGGTTCTTATTCTTAGCACTTGGGTCAGTTCAAGCGCAACAATTACCCCATTATACACAATACATGTATAATATGAACATCCTTAATCCGGCTTATGCCGGTTCTAAGGGAACCGAAGTCATTTCTTTCGGAACACTATATAGAAGCCAATGGTATGATGCGCCCGGTGCACCTAAAACACTCACTGCTAATGTGCATGGTGCTTTAAATGAAAGTAATGGTATTGGTTTGTCTTTTGTCAATGACGATTTTGGTGCGGTCAAACAAAATATGATAACTGCCGATTATTCGCATACTTTAAATTTAGGGAATGCCAATTTGGCCTTAGGTATTAAAGCAGGAGTCAATCTGTTTGATGTCAATATGGATTTTTATGTCATTCATCCCAATGATCCGGTTTTTGCCCAAGATATCAAAGACACCCACCTCAATGTAGGAGCAGGGGTCTTTTATTATACCGATAAATATTATTTGTCTGTGTCAGTGCCCAATTTTTTGGCCAATAAATATAACGATGGTAAAGGCTATAAATCAACCGATGAAATTCATTTGTTTGTGGCCGGAGGATATGTATTCGATTTGGGTAAAGACTTTAAATTAAAACCACATTTCTTGGTATTTAATAACCTTAGTCAATCATTACAGGCCGATATTAACCTGAATATGTTATATCTAAACCGGTTTGAAATTGGTGCTTCATACAGATTAAATGATGCTATTAGCGGTTTGGTAAATGTAAGATTATTTGATAATCTGCGTATTGGTTATGCCTATGACCACCATATTTCGGACATCTCCTATTACAGTCCCGTATCACATGAGTTATTCTTAAATTATGACTGGACACTTAGCAAAAAAGTTATGTTATCACCCCGATACTTCTAAAAATTACAACTATGAAAAAAATATATATACTTATAATTACTTTAAGCTTGGGAATAAATGCTGCTTTTGCGCAGTCGTCCTTAGTTAAAAAAGCAGATAAATATTACCATCGGCTACAATATGTCAAAGCAGCACAGACATACGAAAAAGTAGTGGCCAACGGCAACGCCGATGATCATGTATATCAAAATCTGGCCGATGCTTATTACCAAATATTTGACACTAAAAATGCTGAAAAATATTATGGTATATTAGCAGCCCAATCCGATGATCCGGAGGTTTATTACCGCTATGCACAAATGTTGAAAGCCAATGGAAAATATAAAGAAAGTGTGCCTTGGATGACCAAATTTGCTCAAATGAGACCTGCCGATCATCGTGCTATCAAATTTAGAGAAAATCCCGATTATCTCCCCAAAATCTTAGAACGTGGTAAAGATAAGTTTGTAGTAAATGAATTGCCGAACATCAATACCGAATATGCTGATTTTGATGCTAAACCACTGGGACAAAAACTGTATTTTGTATCGGCTCGCGATACTAAAAATAAAGAGTATGGCTGGGACGAACAACCTTATTTGGATATTTATCAAGCCGATTATGTCGACGGAGTAGTCAGTAACATTGAAAAGCTCCCCGGTGATGTAAATACCAAATACCATGACGGAACTTTTTGCTTTTCCCCCGATGGCAAAACCATGTACTTTACCCGCGACAATTATCATGATGATAAATATAAAACCGATTCTACCGGAATCAGCCGTTTAAAATTGTTTTCTGCTACCAAAGTCAATGACGAATGGGTTAATGTTAAAGAGTTACCTTTTAATAATGATAACTATTCCGTAGGTCATCCTGCTGTCAGCCCCGATGGTAAAAAATTATATTTTTCATCGGATATGCCGGGTGGTATGGGACAGTCGGATTTGTATGTGGTAGATATCAAAGGTGATAATCAATTTGGCGAGCCTGTCAATTTAGGCCCGAACATCAATTCGGAAGGACGTGAAAATTTTCCTTTTATCAGTAAAAAAGGTGATTTGTATTTCTCTTCGGACGGTCATTTGGGTTTAGGAGGTTTAGATGTATATGCTTGTAAAAATGTAGACGGTAAATTCTCACGTCCCAGAAATTTGGGTGTGCCTCTCAATAGCGGCAAAGACGATTTTGCCATTTATATTGACGACGATACAAAAGATGGTTTTATATCTAGCAACCGCACCGCTGTTAGAGTTGGTGATGACAATATTTATACCATTAAAAATATTAAACCGGTTTGTGATGTATTGATTTCAACCACAGTTGTTGATGCCAAAACAGGTAAGGCTCTGGCGCAAGCTTCCGTTACATTGACCGATAAGGAAGGTAATCCAATAAAAACCAAATTGACCGATGATGAAGGACATGCCGACTTTTTGATAGAGTGTAACCAAGATGTAATGGTAGAAGCACGTGCCGAAGAATATGAAAATAATAAGGAAAAAGTAGCTGCAACCGACGACGAAGAAGTGCAAGTTAAAGTAGCTTTGAGTCCTATAGAAAAAATTATAACAGTTAAAGAATTGGATATCAATCCTATATATTTTGACTTTGATAAGTGGAATATCAGACGCGACGCTGCTTTTGAGTTGGATAAAGTTGTAGAGGCTATGAACAAATATCCCGAATTGAAAATTCATATTGTATCACATACTGACAGTAGAGGTCCTGCCGACTACAATCAAAAATTATCTGAAAAACGGGCTAAAGCCACTATGGAATATATTGTTTCAAAAGGCATAGATGCTTCCCGTTTGTCAGCCGAAGGTAAAGGCGAGAGTGAACCTGCTGTTAAATGTACCCGTTGTACCAAAGAACAACATCAGCTCAATCGCCGCTCCGAATTCTTAATTGTTAAAGAAACGGAAGAAGTTATAGAAAATAAATAATTGATTGCTTTTCATACCCTAAAAAGTCCGGTTAATTTTAGCCGGGCTTTTTGTTTTATAATACTTATCCGGCCGGCTCTGATTTTAAATCTTTTCTATTCCGTATGTATGTAAGTATTTGGACATACCGTATTATTACGTTGGCTAATGCCATTGGTTTTGTAATTTGGTTACTTGGACTAACGCAATACAGATAATATCAGCACAAGTTATCTCAATGCATTTGTACATTATAATATTGATTAAATTATACAATATGAAGATTAAATCAATAATTTATCAAGTTGTTGTTAACTTATTTGCAAAAGTTCAATAACATATTGATTTTCAAAGACTATTGATGTAATATTTTTTTATAAGCAGCAGGATTGTTTAAAACGGATTTGGCTTTTAAAATTACCGGATCGGTTTGCATTTTATATTGGATTAATATTTCCGGGCCGAAATACCGGTTGACCAAATCAAAAGCCAATTGTTGCAACAGATAAGATTTATGTTTTTTCAACAAATCCATGTTTTGTTTTTTATAAGCATTAAGCAATGTTTTATATTGCTCTAAGACAACAGGCTTTTGTTGTTCTTTTTGAGCTTTTTTATAGGCTTCTACCACTAATTTTTCGGCAGTGCTTTGAGGTTTTTGATGTGCTTGAATATAATTTAAAAAGGACTCAAAATCGGCATCTGTCAATTTAAAATCTTTTAAATGATCCGGCTTTTGATGTGTGTAAAAATACCGGGTGGCAAAATCAAATAATATATTTTTATTAATCACATCTTTTATCAAGCTTTCATCAGGTTGCGGATGTAAAACAATATCGGGGACTACACCTCCTAAATTATGCACTATACGGCCATTGGTTGTTTTAAAAGTTTTTTCGGCCAAATTTTGACGCATCATCAGAGGCTTGCCGTTTTTGTCGCGGTGCCAATAATCTATTTTTTGTATCAAGCGTCCCGAAGGAATATAGTATTTTGAAATGGTTTGTTTCATATAGGTGCCATATTTCACTTTAAAGGTTCGTTGCACCAACCCCTTGCCGTAAGTAGTGTCACCAATAATGACGGCGCGGTCATAGTCTTGCAAAGCTCCCGACAATATTTCCGAAGCCGATGCCGAACGGTTATTGACCAAGATCACCACCGGTATCTGTTCATCAACAGGTTCATTTTTGGTGCGGTAAGTCCGGTTATATTTTTCAAAACGACCCTTGGTGGTTACAACAACTTGACCTTTGGGAATAAAAAAGTTGACTATTTTAATGACTTCATTTAATAACCCGCCCGGATTGCCTCGAACATCTATAATGATTTTTTTGGCGCCTTCGGTTTTTAAATCCAACAAAGCTTTTTTAACCTGACGGGCTGCTTTTTTGTTAAATTTGACAAAATGTATATACCCAATATCCCCGTCCAAATAGGTGCCTGTTACCGCGTCGAGTTGTATGTCGGCGCGTTTGACTTTTTTAGATAGCTTTTTTCCGTTTCTGTCAATGAGTAAAGATACTTCACTGCCGGCTTTGCCTTTTAGTAGGTCGGAAGATAACCGGCGGCTTATTTCCGATATTTTTTGTCCGTCTATTTCAATAATTTTATCTCCTATGTTAAAAGCATCTGATGCCGGCGAATTTTTAAAAATATCAGTAATAACAATGGCCGAATCCAGAATTTTTATATTGATACCCAAACCGCCAAAATGCCCTTCTTGACGCATTTTTTGATTTAAAATACCTTGCTCGTCGTAAAAAGTCGTAAAACGGTCAAGGCCGTTGAGCATTTTACGGGTGTTTTTTTGCATCAAATCCCCAAAATTGAGGTCATCAATGTAGTTAGTGCTCAATAATTTCAATACATCGCTGTAAATTTCCATCTGTTTGCTGATTTCAAAATACGGATTTTGTGCTTGTATTGTTATAGCACTACTTAATAAAATGACCCAAATCAAACGTTTCATAAAAGATATTTTTTGCAAATTTAAACAAAAATAAGACCAAAAGGTTTTGTTTAAAAATGATTATATTTAATGTTTTAAAATTAAGCAATTTTTGTCAATGCAATCCGACGACTTATATTATTTATTAGCCTTGCAAAAGGTCAAAAATATCGGTGATATTTCGGCTAAAAAATTATTAAAACATTTTGGCTCTGCCAAGGCTGTGTTTGAGGCGGCCAAGCACAATGCCATTGATGTAATGGATGTGGGGGTTGTAATGATAAGTAGCCTTAAAAAATTTGATGATTGGCAAAAGGTTGAGACAGAGCTCAAATACATAGAGCAAAACAACATACAAGCCATTAGTATTTTTGATGAATCTTATCCCTACAAATTACAACACGCACCCGATGGGCCCATATTGTTTTTTTACAAGGGGCAAGATGTTTTAAATCAAAGTAAGATCATCAGCATAGTAGGCACGCGTAACATTACTTCATACGGTAAGCGAATGGTGGCCGAGATAATAGAAGATTTAGCAGATTACAAACCGGTTATAATCAGCGGATTGGCCTATGGCGTAGATGTAGAAGCGCACCTAAATGCTTTAAAAAACGATTTGCCAACCGTTGGCGTTTTAGGTCACGGATTTCAACGTATTTATCCGGCAATACACAGGAAGGTGGCTGACCGTATGTTGGATCAAGGCGGTTTGCTTACAGAATTTTGGCATACCGATACGGTTGACCGCAATAATTTTTTAAAACGCAATCGTATTGTAGCCGGATTGTCCGAAGCTACTATTATCATAGAGTCGGGGGCTAAGGGAGGTTCGCTGGTAACAGCCGATATTGCCAATTCTTATAACAGAGATGTATTTGCTGTGCCCGGACGGGCTGCTGATATTTTTAGTCAAGGTTGTAATAACTTAATAAAACAAAATAAAGCCGCTTTATTGACACAAGCTCAGGATATTATTGATATGTTAGGTTGGGAATTGATGCCTGCCGTTACCAAAAACCGGCAACTCAATTTGTTTGTCGATTTGACCGGTGAAGAACAAAAAATATTTGACTTGTTGCAAGATAAGGGCAAAATGGCCTTAGATGATATTGCCTTAGATTTGCAAATGCCTGTTTCTAAGACCGCACAAGTTTTATTAAATATGGAATTAAACAATATTATTACCGGATTGCCGGGTAAATTTTTTGAAATTTTATAATTTTATGATAAATTAACGGTTTTTAAATATTTATTATCACTAATATTTTAATTATTGCAAAATAAATTATAACTTTGCAGTGACAACAACACAAATTATTATGAATAATGAGCTTTTTCTAGATATTAGAAAAACGGCTACCGTCAAAATTAATTTAAACAATCGTATTGACTATGCCAATAGCTATATTTTAAACTTGTTGGAGTATAAGCTTACCGAATTTGTAACGCAACCACCTAGGATTATCTGTCATGAAGACATGCCGGATATCATACACGATATTATCGGTGGTTTTATCATGGACTATAGAGAAGGTATTGCCGTGCTAAAACACAAAACCAAAAATAACGACTTTTTTTGGGCATTTACCCATTATAGTCCTTTATACAAACCTGATGGTAGTTTTGAAGCTTTTATTACCAGACGTAAACCTTTGCCTGCCAAAAAATTAAGTGGCAATTTGGAAGATATGAAATACCAGATTACGAAGCTGTATAAGATCCTTAAAGAAATAGAACAACACACCGGCATTAAACAAGCTCAAAAATATTTAGAGGGTTTTTTAGAGTATAAAGGTTATAACGATTTGGAAGCTTATTATATGAGTTTTTTCAATTTTGATAAAAAAGAATTGGAAGAATACTTTTCTATTGATGAAAAAACACCCGAAGAAAAAATCAGAAAATACACCAATATTATTGAATTATTTTAATGGGGAATAAATTTTTATTTGGCCATTTTAATAGCATTGTCAAACAGTTCGGTCAAACTTAAACCTGCGGCTACCGCTTGTTGTGGAAAAATAGAAGCTTGTGTCAAACCGGGCACCATGTTTATCTCTAAAAAATGCGGCATATTATCAACCAAGATATATTCGGCACGCGAAACTCCATTGAGATCCAGCACTTCATAAACACGACGCGCTATCGCCTCCACGTTTTGTTGGATTTTCGGGGGCAAATCAGCAGGTGTAATCTCTTGTGATTTACCCAGATATTTGGCTTCATAATCAAAAAAATCATTTTCTGAAATAATTTCCGTAACAGGCAATACTTTGGTTTGACCGTTAAACTTGATAACGCCAACAGACAACTCACGGCCATCTAAAAAACTTTCGATAATGATTTCCTTATCTTCTTTAAAAGCCAAATCAATGGCTGCTTGCAGGTTTTTAATATCATAAACCTTGCTAATGCCATAACTACTACCGGCGCGGTTAGGTTTTACAAAACAAGGCAAACCGGTTTCGGTGATTATTTTGTCCAAATCAATAGCATCTTTTTCGTGTAAAAATACCGATTGGGCTGTAGGAATACCATAACTGCGCAAAACAGCAATAGTATTTTTTTTGTTAAATGTCAAAGCCATTTTGTCAAAAGCAGCAGATGTATGTGGGATACCGAGCATCTCAAAATAAGCCAAAATTGCCCCGTCTTCGCCCGGATGACCGTGAATGGCGTTAAACACCACATCAAAATTTATTTTTTGACGGTTTTTGACAAATGAAAAATCATTTTTGTCAATAGGATAGTTTTTATTGCCGTCAACCACAACCCAAGCATCGGGACGGATATGAACGGCATAAATTTCATATTTATCCTTTGGCAAATGGTCAATTACCGTTTGACCGCTTTGGAGCGATATCTCATATTCCGAAGAATATCCGCCCATAATAACTGCTACTTTTTGTTTCATTGAGATAATTTGATTAGACAAAATTACAAATTCTTTATTTTTTAAATATTTGTTGCAATTGCCGGCGTTCTATAAACCAGACCATTAATATATACATAAACAAAAGGACTAATTTAACCGGATAATTGTCATTAAAATATTTAAAAATAACAAAACCGGTCAGTGCCGACGAGGCAACATAAAAAACAATTTTTATACTTTCATAGGGCACTTTATAATACTTTCTACCCAATACAAATGATAAAAGACTCATACTTCCGTAGGCTGCCAAAGTAGCCCAAGCAGATGCCATATAACCTATTTTAGGGATAAACAAAACGTTAAACACTATAGTTATAAGGGCACCTAATATAGACAAATACATGGCATAGCGGGTGCGGTCCGTGAGTTTGTACCAAACCGATAAATTGTTATAAATACCAAATAACAGATAAGCCGTCAATATGATAGGCACTATCTGCAATGCTTTTAAATAAACGGCTTGACCTATCAGCAAACGGGCAATAACATCTAAAAAGGTCATGATGCTTACCATAAAAACGGCTCCTAAAATGGTAAACCACAATAAAATATGGGCATATTGTTGTTTGGCATTGGCTTTTTTGTGTTGGCTGAAAAAGAAAGGTTCTGCGCCTAATCTGAATGCCGTAACATATAAGGACATCAATACGCCTATTTTATACACCGCTGCATATATACCCATGGTTTCTTTGTCTAAGAGACGCCCTATTAACAATTTATCCAAATTTTCATTGGTGGCATAAGCCAGTCCGGCTATCATAATGGGTATGCTGTAATGTAACATTTTTTTGAGTAAGTTTTTGTCTAACCCCAAACTAAAATGTCTTAAAACCGGTAAAAACAAAACAAAAGTTAAAAAGCTGGCAATCAAATTGGCAATAAAAATATAAATAACCTTTGGATGTGTGCCATAAAGACTAACCCAACGGTTGGCAGATAAAAAGCCGGATGCTATCATTTTGGGAACGCCCCAAAGCAATAAAACATTTAAAATAGCATATACGCTGATGTTGAATATCCGGTAAAAAGCAAATCGCAACGGCCTGTGTGTTACTCTCAAATAGGCATAAGGTATAACAACCAAAGTATCTAAAATTAATATGCTAATAAGGATAAGGTAATAGGTTTTATTGATTTCCAAAAAACGAGAAATACTATCGGCAAAAAGCAAAAAAATACTCAAAAACAACAAACTGTTGATCAATATGGTAGTAAAAGCCGTTTGTGCAACCTTAGTATTGTCTTTGTATTTGGTAAAAAATCTGAAAAAAGCCGTTTCCATGCCCAATGTCAGCAAGACATTGAAATAGGTGGCATAAATATAAAATTGGGTGTTGTCAGAATAAGCAGCAGGTTTAAGAATACCGGTATGCAACCTGACTAACAAGACGTTAACCAGCTTGGGCAATACGGCGGCAATACCGTAAATAGCGGTGTCTTTGGCAAATCTTTTGACTAAACTCACAAGGTTGTTTTAAAAAGCTAAATTTATAAAAAATAGTTGAAAGCATAACTGATACCTTATTTAATCAAGTAAAGACGCATTATGTAAATTGGATCTACCACGAATTTAATACAAACTGCCGTTAGTTGATGGTTAATATGTGGTTACTACGAAAAAAAACCGCGAAAATCCGCGTCATCCGCGTCAGAAAAACCGTTGCGCAGCAACTACGTAATGCCTTATCGGAATTTTTTTTTGTCACAGAATTTATTTTAGACGCAGATTTATATTAGATTACGCAGATTTGCACAGATTTTGTTGCTGCGCAACTATAAGTATAATCGGTAGCATACAGTATTCAATCACGGTTTGACTGTAATTAATTTACTGTGTCCCCAAACATGTTTGGTATAACGGTTCAACATAAGTTATCCAATAAAAAACAGTAGAACCGAAAAAGTGGTTAAGTGTCCCGGCCTAAAGTCGGAATGTGTTGAAGCTTCCACCAAAGCATAGCAAAGCCCCCAATCCAAGCCAAAGCTGCTACGAGCGGCACGCCATAAGAGGTTCTTGCATAAAAATAACGACGAAAAAGCGTAAAACTATCTGCTGTTTGAACGAAGCGACAGCGGAGTGAGTTCAGATAGTTTAGCGTTGAGGAGATTATTTTTGCAAGGTTCTCTTCAGGCTTGATTTTTTGTCTCTTTTGTATCAAGACAAAAGAGAGAGAGTTTATGAAAAATCTATATTTGACCATATAAAAAAAGTTTCTATCCGAATTTAATCCAAATTGCTGTTAGTTGATTGTCAATCCGGTTGCTACGCAACGATTTTTTTTTGACGCAGATTTACGCAGATTTTGTTGCTGCGCAACTATAAGTATAATCGGTAGCATACAATATTTAATCACGGCTTGACTGTAATTAATTTACTGTGTCCCCAAACCCGTTTGGTATAACAGTTCATCAAAAAATATTCACTTAAATAACAGTAGAATCTATAAGTTTTATAAAAGTTTAAACTAACTGTGTCTTTTAGAGTATCCCGACCTTGTTTTGGGATGTGTCGATAAACCGTCACTGAACATGTTAAAGTATTGGTCATTGTTCCGATATAATACCAAAAAGAAACGAAATATTGAACTCATTTGTATGTCGTTTTGGTATTAGTATAAAGTTTGCGCATCTTTCATTTATTTTTTTATGTAAATTTGTCTACAATCATTTTACTATACTTATGATAAAAAAACAATTATTACCGTTTCTTTTAATCACCTTATTATTTTCAACCAATCTTCAGGCGCAGGAAAAGAAAACCAAGAAGATAGGTTTTTACGGTGGTTTCGGTTTAAGTTTGGGCACAGGTTATACTTATATCAGTTTGCAACCGGGCGTTATCTACAATTGGCAACCCAAATTTAAACTGGGAGCCGGTGTGCAATACACTTACTTAAAATCGAACAAAGCCTATTACGGTGTCAATTACAGCTATAATATTTACGGATTTAATACCATGGCCATGTATTATCCAGCCAAGGAGCTGGAAATTACCGCCGAATATGAAAACTTATATGTCAAACAAAAATACAATGGTGTAGAAAATAATTTTTGGTCACCGGCTTTGTTTGGCGGTTTAGGTTACCGGTATGGCCCTGTGGTAGCTGGTTTTAAATTTAATTTTTTATACGACCCCAAAACCAGTATATACCAAGATGCTTTTATACCTTTTATCAGAATTTACATTAATTGACGATGAAACCATTATACACCTTATTATTTATCCTGATATTTACCGTCAAGTCCGCTGCGCAAGTCAATGATTTATTGGTGCCCCGCCCTATAGATACAACAGCTTTGCCTACAGAAACCTTATATCTGCAAGTCAACAATTTGAGCTTTATCAAAAACAACGAATATTTTAATCTTATAGCCGACGGCTACACACTTTTAGGCAATAAATTACATCCTCAACTTTTATATAAACCCGACCCGCACTACCAACTAAAAGCAGGTATTTGGTTGTTAAAATACTATGGGCGAGACCGTTTTAGTGAAGCTATCCCGACGTTTGCATTGGAAATAACAACCGGAAAAAGCCGTTTTTACATAGGGCAATTATACACTGAAGACAATCACCGTTTATCCGACGAAATTTATGATTTTGAACGCCAACTCGACGCACGCAGTCTTGAAAACGGCTTACAACACCGTTATAACAGCCGGCATTGGCAAACCGATACCTGGCTGCAATGGGAGCACTTTATTTTTAAAAACGACACCCTGCGCGAACGGCTTAACTTCGGGCAAACCACCACTTTTAGAACCCAATATAAAACTTGGCAAATTCGTATTCCGTTACAAATATACTTGCAACATCGCGGCGGACAAATCAACCAACGCGGCAGTTATAATGCCGGACTCAATAATGCCCTGGTTATAACCAATGCCGCCTTGGGTTTATCCCTTTACAAAAACCAAATTTTTAACACCAAGATACAACTCGGATTACAATATCAATACTTTATGTATTCCCTCAATTCCGGTAATCCCGAAGAATTGATTTTCACTTCCGGACATGCCCAAAAATGGGCTGTCCAAGTTCGTTACAAGCACTGGCAAACCGGTGTCAGCTATTGGCTTGCCCATAAATTTGTGGCGCCCAAAGGCAATGATATGTATCAAAGCATCAGCCGCCGTGTTGATAAATATCTCGATGCCCAAAATCAACCCGTCAATATATTTCGTTATCATACCGAGCCCCATCGTCAACTGCTGCGCTGGAACACCCGCTACCAAAAAGAAATATTTCGTCATTTACAACTCGCCTTTGCTATCGATGTGTATTATCAGCTCAACCGTGCCGGTGTCCAAAATCCCGCTTATACCTCAACCGTCCAAAACCAACTCGATTATGCCATGGGTCTATACCTCAACTATCGTTTCGATTTCAAACTGGCCAAAATCAAATAAAATTTCTCCCATTCAAAAAAATTTAGATACATCATAATATCTTTATAAATAATAAATTTCAATATTAGGGCGTTCCCCCGACATAGTCGGGGTCGGGCTTTCCGCTATATCTTTTGGGCGGACAAGCCGCTCCAAAAGGATGCCGCTGCAATCCCTAACGCGGGCACAATCGCAGCACCTGTCAATGTAATTATGGCTTGCTGAAGGCTGTTTATGAGGCTGTTTCAAAAGGTGAAATTTTCTGTCATTCCGAACATAGTGAGGAATCTCATGCTTTATAATCAACAACTTAACAATTTTTACTTTTTGTCAATCTATTAAAGGGCTTGCTGAAAAGCTCGGAAGTGCAATAGATTTTTAATTTGTGAATTGCAGATGTATATAGATACTTCAAAATGAACAAGTTGAAAAGATGTTGTGCTTCCGAGCAGCAGAAATATTAAATTTACGCGTTTTACAAGTGTAAGGAATTTTAAGCTTTTATGTGAAAAATCATGCATTTCTTATCGAACACCCGATTGTATTATATTGAAATTCAATATTTAAGCGTTTTTAAGCAAGCCCTATTATAAAAGACACTTTTGAGGCAGCTTCATTACCTATAACAGTCAGAAGGATAACAAAGGTAGGTTTATTAAAAATTTAGTCATCTGACAACCATTTGAAAAAATAAGAATAAAGGCAAATAGCTGATTTTCTTAATTAAATATGTATCTTTGCCGCTTAATTAGTAAAAAAGTCTGAAATATTGTATTTCAGAATCAGTAAGTATGAGAGAAATTAGAAATATTGCTATTATAGCACACGTTGATCACGGCAAAACCACACTGGTCGACAAAATTATCCAAGAAAGCAACCTGCTTGACGAACGCAAAGAACACAAAGACCTTTTATTAGATTCCAACGATTTGGAACGTGAGCGCGGTATTACCATTTTATCCAAAAACGTTTCGGTAGATTACAAGGGCGTTAAAATTAATATTATTGACACCCCCGGTCACGCCGATTTTGGTGGCGAAGTAGAACGCGTGCTCAAAATGGCAGACGGTGTTTTGTTGTTAGTCGATGCTTTTGAAGGTGCCATGCCGCAAACCCGTTTTGTATTGGGAAAAGCTATTTCATTAGGATTAAAACCCATAGTAGTTATTAACAAGGTAGATAAAGAAAATTGCAAACCCGATGAAGTACAAGAGCAAATCTTTGATTTGATGTACAATTTGGGTGCCACCGAAGAACAACTCGATTTTCCTACCGTTTACGGCTCTGCCAAACAAGGTTGGATGAGTACCGAAGGTTGGACTGAACCCACAGGAACAGTAAAGCCTTTATTAGATGCTATTATAGAACACATACCCGAAGCGCCACATAACGAAGGGCCTTTGCAAATGCAAATTACCTCGTTGGATTATTCCAACTTTGTCGGGCGTATAGCCATAGGTCGTGTTTTTAGAGGTGTGGTTAAACAAGGCGAAGACGTTTTGTTATTGAGCAAAGAACACCCGCCAAAAAAATCAAGAATCAAAGAACTCTTTGTATTTACCGGGTTAGGTAAAGAAAAAGTTCAAGAGGTGCGTAGTGGCGATATTTGTGCCATAGTCGGGCTAAACGATTTTGAAATCGGTGATACCATTACCGATATCGAACATCCCGAAGCCTTGGAACGCATTGCCATTGACGAGCCTACGATGAGTATGTTATTTACCATTAACAATTCGCCATTTTTTGGCAAAGAAGGTAAGTTTGTTACCTCACGTCATTTACGTGACCGTTTGATGAAAGAAACCGAAAAAAACTTAGCCCTACGTGTTGAAGAGACAGATACCGAAGATAAATTTAATGTTTTCGGGCGGGGTATTTTGCACTTGTCAGTGTTGATAGAAACCATGCGGCGCGAAGGTTATGAATTGCAAGTGGGAAAACCTCAGGTTTTAATCAAAGAAATTAAAGGACAAAAACACGAACCTTACGAAACTTTGATAATTGATGTGCCCGAACAATACAGCGGTAAAGTTATTGAACTGGTATCCAATCGTAAAGGAGACCTGTTAGCCATGGAACCCAAAGGAGATGTTATGCATTTGGAATTTGATATTACTTCACGCGGTTTAATAGGACTTCGTAACAGTATATTGACAGCAACTGCCGGCACGGCTGTAATGAATCACCGTTTTAGAGAATATGCACCCTACAAAGGTGAAATATCCGAACGTAACAAAGGTGCTTTAATATCTATGGATGCCGGTAAAGTATCTTCCTATTCCTTAGACCGGTTGCAAGATCGCGGACGCTTTTTTGTGGCTCCCGGTGAAGAAGTTTATGTAGGTCAAGTTATTGGGGAACATACCCGTGATAATGACTTGCCGGCCAATTTGACCAAAGGCAAAAAAATAACCAATATGCGTGCCTCAGGGACAGATGACAGTATGAAAATAGCCCCGAAAATTGAATTTTCACTCGAAGAAGCAATGGAATATATCCGTGATGACGAGTATTTGGAAATTACACCCCAAAGTCTGCGGATAAGAAAAATAAAATATAAAGCTTAAAACAAAAATTATCTATATATAAAAAGCCGTATTGATGGACATCAATACGGCTTTTATTTAGGATAAAAAAAATTTAGATTTCTTTGAAGTTTATTTCGTAAGTTACTTCGGCAAAACTTCTGAACATTTTATAAACACCGCAATACCGGCTTTCTGATAAAGTCACACATTTGGTCAGTTTTTCGCGGTTAAGATTTTTACCTGTAAAGTTATAAATAACATGCACTTTGTCATAATATTTGGGATGTTCTTCGGTCATATGGGCATCCACATCAACGGTAAAATCGGTAACCTCTTCATCTATACGCATTTTTTTCATCAATGAAGCCACATCTAAGGCGGTACAACCGGCCAATGAAACCAACATCAATGGTTTAGGTTGGTAACCGTAACCGATTCCACCGAATTTTTCTTCTGCTTCTATAGGAATTGGTTGGTCTAGTCCGTCGGTATAAGCATCGAACTGCATGCCTCTTTTCCAAACTAATTTTGTATTTGCCATAATATTTTGTTTTATTTTTTTGTGTTGCAAATTTACAATAATTCTTTAAAACAAGCCTTTGGGTTTGTTTTGTGCGTTTTCATAGCCTTCGTCGGTATGAACGGGTTTATCTTTAGCGGCCTTTACTGCCAGTTTATCACAGCGTTCGTTTTCGGGATGGTTATTGTGCCCTTTAACCCAATAGACTTTTATGTTTAAGCCTTCGGCGGTTTTGAGAAATTCTTGCCATAAATCCGGATTTTTTGTTTTGGCAAACCGTTGTGCTCGCCATTTATTGAGCCATTTTTGATTGATGGCATCAACCACATATTTTGAGTCGGTATAAATCTCGACCGGCCAATCTTTATTTTTGATTTTTTTTAATGCATCAATAATGGCCATAAGTTCCATACGGTTGTTGGTAGTCAGTTTATATCCTTTTGAAAATTCTTTTTCCAACTGTCCGTCTGCGGTTTTCATGATAATACCGTAACCGCCCGGACCGGGATTGCCAAGTGCGGAGCCATCGGTATATATTAATATTTTACCGGTATTTTCCATTAATAAGATTTCGGAAAATTTTTTGGGACTACAATAATAAAGTCGGCTTTTCCCTTGTGTTTAGGGTCTAATTTCTTGAGATTGTCTTGGGTTTCCACATCTATGGTGACAATTTTAAGATTAGGATTTTGTTGTTTGATATACCAAATAATTCCTTGCTTGAAATTGGAATGGTAACTACCGTTATAATGTATAAAAAGGTTGCCTTTTTTATAATGTTTTAAAATATTATAAGCCATGGTGGCATCTTTGACGGCTTGGGCTTTAGGCAGATTATTGCCGCCGTGTCCGCCCATCATGCCCAGCATTTTTTTGTATTGAGACAGATTTTTGTCATATTTTATGGGCAAGGGGGCAATCCATTGTTTATCGGTTTGCGGTAAAGTGTCAATAGCTTTAAAACCACCGTGAAATACTTTACTGGCATAGCGCCGGGGGATGTTGGTGGCTATAAAAGGCAACTGATGTTTTTGTGCAAAATCAACCAAAGGTTTGTAATCAGTTTTAAAATTAGGCCACAAACGGGCTTCTTTTTTTAAGGTTCTATAATCAATTTCTTTATTCAAATAACGGTTGAGGGCGATTTGATTATCGGTTTCCATCATTTCGGCTCCCAATATAAGCGGTTTGCCGGCTGTTTGATACAAGTCTTTGGTCAGTTCAAGTTCGAGCCAATGTCCAACCGGATTATCATGTTCTTCGCCAAAGAAAACCATATCGGCTTTTTTGGCGGTTTTTAAAAGCTTTTTATAGGAGGTTTTTTTCCCGTTGCTTTTAAATATTTGGTAAGCTTTTTTGCTTTGACCGTTGGTTTGCAGGCCCAGAAAAAGTATTGCCAGGCTTAAAATATATTTAAACATACTTTATAATTTTATAGTTTGTGTGATATCCTTTTGTTGTATGTTCTGATACTGCGGATTTATTTTAAAATGAACTTTTATTTGGTTTTCATCTATAAGTTTGATACTAACAGAGTCTTTGGTTACGGGAATAAGCCGGCTGTTTCTAAAGGCATGTATTTGCACATAAGCCGGTTTTTTTTGCAAATCCGCAGTTTTATAAGTTTTGGTTTCGATTTTATGACCGGGTATTTCAAACCAAACATATTGGGTATAACCGGCATCCATTATCTGTGTATCAAGCGGGGTTGTTTTGTAGGTGTATTTGATCAATGTATTTTGACCATCTAAGGTTTTGATGTAGCGTTGTCCGGCTTCATCTTTAACTACTTGAAGGGTTTGGTTAGGAATAATCTCCATTTTTTCAAGTATTTTAAAAGATTTACTTTGTCTGGTTTTTTGTTGGTTAACCGGTTTTTCAATGGTTATTTGTTGACTTTTACAGCCAAAAATGCTTAGTATAATTAACAAACTTAAATATTTCATAGGTGCTGTTTTTTTTGTTTGATGTAAAGTTAAAGGATTTTTTTGATTCCGGAAACAACAGGCAGTTATTTTACTCAGTATCTTTAAGTCGGAGGACACCTGTAATTTTATTGAGTCTTACATTTTTAAAATCGAGACTCGAATCAAAACCGACGCCACTGATTTGCTCATCGTTTTGTTTAAGCACAGTTTGGGCTTCACCAAAAATATGTTGATTGACACCATCCCAAAACAAGTGCGAAGTTTCTAAACGGCTGCCGTCGGCACCCATAATTTTGACGTTACCGATTAATTCGGCCAAATCAGGGTTTTTGTAAATATAGGCTTTGTCGGCGGTTACAATTGTTATGTCACCATTTTGATGATTGATGAGTTCTATTTTAATCTTTTTTGGAAAGTACTGGTAGTTAAAATCTTTTTGGTTGCCATAATCAATCATAAGTGGCGCTGTCAAAATAAGTGCTTTTTGTCCCAGTAAGGTATAAGTCAGTTTAAAGTTTTTGGTTTCGGATAGCGGTATGCTTTCGTTATCTTGATAAAACCGGTTGACTTCTTCTATTTTTTTAGAACAAGAAAAAAGCATTGCGGTTAAAAGGATAACCACAATGCTTTTAAGATTATTTTTCAATATGATATGTTGCAATAACATCTTTTTATTTGTTAGGAACGGTCACACTGGTACCTATCCAGCATTTCATAGGTATTTTTTTACCGGCCATACCTTTCATAAAGATATCTGTTTTGCTGGGAGCTTTGGCGCGATAGGCAGCGGCTATTTTGCGTGCCGACTTGGCAACAGCCGGATCTACGCGGGCTGCTTTGTCAGCCATGCTGGCAGCTAACCAATAAGTAGCTCTTTTACTAAATTCGTCGGTGCCACAGTCATTAGCACTTCTGGCATACAGACGTCCGATAAGCAGATAAGCCGATCCCATAGAGGGTTTGTATTCCAAGGCTTTATAAGCATAGGTACGGGCTTGAGATTTTTGACCTCTTTTTTCGGCCAAACGAGCCAATTTGTAATATATTTTAGCTTTATCATAAGCTTTATTGGACAAATTGATGGCTTTTTTATAGTAATTGATAGCCGTATTGATATTGCCTTTCTTTTCTTTTAAAATACCTAAGAAGTAAGCTGAGTTGTATGAGGGCTCTATTTTGTCCAATTGGACTACCAATTTTTCAAAAATAGGATCATTGGAGCAATCTTTTTTACTCAAGTTAGAAGCGGCTTTTCGCAACCAAGAAGGATTATCTTTATTGGCCTCAAACGTTCTTTTATATAAAGGAACCAAGTGAGTACAGTCACCCAATTCGCCTAAAATGTTGTCCATATTTTTGGCTACTATGGCATAAACCGGCAAATTTTTTCTGATGGCTTTTAGTTTTCGTTCCTCTTTTTTCATCAATTGGCCTGCTTCTTCTTTCTTTTGAAGATCTTCCATCATTAAGGTGTATTTTTCAGATGTTTTATCTAATGAGGCTTCCAGGTTGTCATATAAATCAATCAATTGTTCAAAAGTCAATTTGTTATTTTTATACATGGCAACCGCTGCATCAAAATAACCGTAAATGGCTTTAGGATTGGTAAATTTGTTTTTGTCTAATTTGTAACCTTTTGAAAAGATTTCATATAATTGTTCTTTATTAGCCAATTTATTATTTAACAAATGTAAGCCTTTGTCATGATAAACTTTGGCCAAGTTTTTAGAATTGGGAAAATTGGCAATCCATTGGTCATATAAGCCGGTAAGTTTGTTCAAATATTCTTGTTCTTTGGCTTTATCCCCCGCTTTATGCGCTTTTTTGTATTTGTATTTAAAAATTTTAATCCCGTCGGCATAAATAGCTTCGCTGTGTTTGGGACAATCTTTAATCAATTGGTTCCAATAGCCTAGTGCTTCATCATATTTACGAGCATTGATATAGTCGTGTTCCAAACTTAAGTTAATGTCACACTTATTAGCTTCTTGTGCATTAGTTCCCCAAAAGCTGAATAAAATAATTCCTAATAATGTGTAAATCCTTTTCATAATATAATGTATTTAATTAATTTTTCGTTTGATAAACCATCTGTCGTTAAGAGAAATACCGATATGTAAATTGATGTATTTTTCTTGCACCAGATGATCGGTTATTTTGCCCCGCTGTCCCAATTCAACACCGATGTTTAAGTTGGAGATGCCTCTGAGAGCCGGTAAACCTAATCCAAAAGTTATGCCAAAGTCTGTAATGTCTTCATTATAAAGGTTCATACCTGTATTTTTGTAATAGGCGCCCGCTCTGTAAGTTATTCTTTTCCAATATTTTGTAATGGAATTATATTGCGGTATGTAAAATCCTCCCAAATGATATTCTGAGGCATCATGATAACTTAGATAAGCCGGATCAAAAAACGGATTTCTAAATTCTCCCGTTTTTTTAAAGCTATATTGTGCACCTAAAAACCACTTGTTTTTTTGTCCGTAACCGGTTGCAATATCTAATTTTGAAGGAAAAGTTATAGTGCCGCTTTCTGTATCCCGTATTAAGTTTTCAACAATATCGTTACCTCCTGTTACCGGTGTAATTAATTGGGTACGGCTTTTAAAATTTGCGGTTAAGTCAGCGCTTAATCTATAATTAGCAGAAATATTTATATACTTTTCTTTTTTTAAGTCATGTTGATAGAAACTTGAGATCTTAAAACTATGCCCGGAAAAGTCAACATCTTGATTTTCTTTGGTATAGGTGTATATATTTTCAGGAATCCAATAATTTTCATGGTCTAAAAATCCAAAATAATATTGGTATTCGGCACCAACAGATAGTTCTTTGGTTATTTTATAAGCACCGGCCAAAAACAGGCGGGAATTACCCCCGTCGCCTTTAAAGGTATAAGTTCCCAAGTCATTTGTATCAAATATTTGATATCCGCTTGAGTTAACAGGCACCAAACCAAGACCAACTCCTATTTTTTTACCAATAGGAAAGGCCAAGCTGAAATAAGACATATTATGAGATGAAAACCATTGGCTTTGACTCTGATCACTGATGTCCATAAAATTATTGGCCAATCCTAAATTGAGATTGACAAATTTGAGCTGTGTTAGACCGGCCGGATTGTTAATATTGTAGTGTATGCTGTCGGCATATATTGAAATACCACCCATACTGATATTCTCGGTGGTACCTTTAAATGAGTTGTCTCCCAAACCAAAAAAAGAATAGGGAGAAGGCGAGCCATCCTGAGCGATAGTCTTTGTTGAAAACAAAATGACGGCAGAAATAATAATCAGTTGAAATATTTTCATAAATTATTTGTTCAGATTTAAGATATAATTCATTCCTTCCATTAAAAGGAATTTTGAGCTTACAAATATCTTATTTTTTATGTATCTATCCAAAACTTTCTCATCGCCACCTGTTAAATAAACTGTTAAAGGTTTAAATTTTAAGTTATATTTAACAATAAAGCCTTCAATTTCATTGGCCAAACCGCGTACAACACCACTTTGAATAGAAGTTTTGGTGTCTTTTCCAATTAAATCCACGATTTTATCTTGTGGTTTTAACAACGGTAAATTGGCGGTATAATCATTAAGTGCTTTGTATCTAAGTTGTAATCCGGGTGAAATGGCACCGCCGTGATAGACATTTTCGGCATCAATAAAATCATAAGTGACACAAGTGCCGGCATCTATAATCAGTTGATGCTTATTAGGCGTAAGCAAAACGGCTCCTGCTGTAAGGGCAAGCCGGTCGGCTCCTATGGTTTCCGGTGTATTGTAGGCGATTTTAAAAGGTAGTTTTAACCGGTTGTTTAAATATAAAAATGATATTTTTTCATCTTTTAAACAGCTTTCCAAATCTTTAACTTGGGGGCCAACCATTGAGATCAAAGCATGTCTTAACCGGTAGTTCTTTGTGAGATGTTTAAGGTCATCAAGGTATGTAACCGGCATGCTTCTATTAAAATATATCATTTTATGATGCCGGTCAAAGACGGCTGTTTTGATGCTGGTATTGCCAATATCTATGATTAAATTCATTTTTTATAAATCTTTAAGTATCTTGCAGCCTTAAAAAGCTTTGTTATGCAAATTAACGGATTTTCAAAGTTATCAAAAAAAGATAAAATTGATTGGTTGCTCAATAACTATCTGAAAAATAGTCCCGAAGCCAAAGACATATTACTGCAGTATTGGCATAACGACCAAGATTTACAAGACTTGCACGATGGTTTTATAGAAAATACTTTGACCAATTTTTATTTACCTTACGGTGTGGCGCCTAATTTTTTAATTGACGGTCAGCATTATGCTATACCTATGGTGGTAGAAGAAAGCTCTGTTGTGGCTGCGGCATCTAAAGCCGCTAAATTTTGGAGCACAAAAGGAGGATTTAAAACCCAAATTATTGATACCGTCAAAATTGGTCATGTGCATTTTAAATACGAAGGAGCAACAGCCGATTTGATTCAATTTTTTAGAAAAAACAGGCAAGCTATTTTAGCATCGGTAAATGAACTGCAATTTAATATGCAACAACGTGGTGGCGGCATTAAAGACCTGAATTTAATAGATAAAACCTCGGATATTCCCAATTATTATCAATTGGAATTTAAGTTTGACACGGCTGATGCCATGGGGGCTAATTTCATCAATTCCGTGTTGGAACAAGCTGCCGAAACCTTAAATTATTTGGCAACCCTTGAGTTGACGGAACCGCTACATGTAATAATGAGCATTTTATCAAACTACACACCTGACTGCAGGGTTAAAGTAGAGGTGAGTTGTCCGGTTAAAGATTTGAGTACCAATGAAATGGACGGGCAAACCTATGCCGAAAAATTTATTAGCGCTATAGAAATAGCCGAGAAGGAGCCATTTAGAGCAGTTACGCATAATAAAGGTATTATGAATGGTATTGACGCTGTAGCCATTGCAACGGGTAATGATTTTAGAGCCGTAGAAGCCAACGCACATGCGTATGCTTCCAGCACCGGACGGTATACTTCTTTGAGTCATGCCAAAATAGAAAATGACCGGTTTATTTTTTGGATTGATTTGCCTTTGGCAGTAGGAACAGTCGGTGGAATTACAGCCATTCATCCTTTGGCACGGTTTTCTTTGCAATTGTTACAAAATCCTTCGGCTAAACAATTGATGAGTATTATAGCAACAGCCGGACTGGCACAAAATTTTGCTGCTATTAATTCATTGATAACAAGTGGCATACAAAAGGGGCATATGAAAATGCATCTCAATAACTTATTAAATTTTTTGAATGCTACTGATGACGAACGGGAGAAGGCTATGGACTATTTTTCAGACAAAAAGGTGAGCTTTAATGCCTTAAAGAAATTGTTGCAGCGTTAATTTTTTTAGTATATTTGAATAATAATAAATATATACATATAAAGAAATGGTCTAAAATATTTTGGAATATTTTTTACATAGAGTAAGTGAAAAACAAACAAAATATTGGATTAATTTATATATGTATTTGACATTAAACCTATTTTTATGAAAAAAATATATACTTTCTTGTCATTTTTTTTGGTTTTTGTAGTTAATGCTCAATACCAACGCAGTATAATTGCCAATACCAATACAGCCGGAGCTTATGGTCTATTGGAGAAAGATGTTGATGGTGATGGCATAATAGATTTATTAGGGGCCAGTGAGATTGATAATACCGTATCGTATTTTATAAATGACGGCTCCGGACATTTTACACAAACCATTATTGATAATGATTTAACCGGTGCCCGTTTTATAGACGGTGCCGATTTTGATGGTGACGGGGATATGGACTTTGCTGCAACCGGATCAACCGAATTGGTTTGGTATCGTAATGATAACGGGACCTTTGTAAAAACCATTGTAGCTTCTGGCTTAAACGATCCGCGACAAGTAAGATTGATAGATGTAGGCAGTTTATTAGACCCCGGCACTCCCGACGGTGATATTGATATAGGCATTTTAAAAAGCGGCGATAATGCAGCCAGTCTTTATATGAATGACGGCAGCAATAATTTTTCGCTATTAAACATTATAAGCATCAATGACCCTCGCTATTTACACGGCGGAGATTTTAACAGTGACGGCACTGACGACTTGGTTGTAACCTCATATACTAATAATCAAATAGTTTGGTATAAATTGGGATCTTTTGGTTTTGTTGAAGCCGGGACTATTGTCACCGGTTTTAACGGTGCATTTGGAGTAGAAGGCGGTGATATAGATTTAGATGGCGATGATGATATTATTGCTACGGCCTTTTTAGACAACGAAGTAGCTTGGTTTGAAAACACCGATGGCACGGGAACTAATTTTACTAAACACACTATTGATAACAATTTGCCCGGTGCTTCTTATGTTCATTGGTTAGATATTGATAATGACGGCGATAAAGATATTGTAGCTACCGGTTATGGAACCACTTCCGGTGGTTCGGTAACCAATTCGCAAGTGGTTATTTACTATAATGATGGTGCCCAAAATTTTACTAAAACCATTATTGACACGGCCAGTTTGGGAGCTGCAACTTTTAGTGTTCAAGATTTTAATGGAGACAATCAATATGATATAGCTGTGGCAGCCAGCGCTTCTAATGAATTTGTTTTATTATCACAAAATACCGGTGCTATAAGTAATCAAAGATTACAAACAATAAGACTTTATCCTAACCCTGTTAAAGGACAATTTTATGTCAGGCCGGAAGAAAGTATTCGGAAGATACAAATTTTTGATATTACAGGGCGACAAATTATAAATACGACCCAATATCAAATTGATATGCAAGCTTATCCAAACGGTTATTATTTGGTAAAAATTTCTTTAAAAGATGGCGAAGATATTACCAAAAAGATATTGGTTTTACATTAACGGGCATTTTTTCTTTTTTCAGAAAGGACTTCTTTAGGAATTTGAATCTTTTCGTTTAGAGCTTTAGGTTTGGGTTGAATTTTTTCCAAGCTGTCGGAAGTCTGTTTTAAATCAAGATAAATTTCCGAATAAATTTTATATAATTCATCGGGATGTTGACTATAATAAGTGGTTGTTTTGGCCAATTTTAAGCTGTCAATATTATATTTTTGATATACTATTGACAACCAGTTTTTATCAAGGCTATCATGTATTTTTAACTCTTTTGTCACAATATTGGTCAAAATGATTTCTTTTAAAATATTTTTATAGGTATGACGGTCAATGATGTTTTTTTCATCGTTTTTTTGACATCCCCACACAAATAAAATGAATACTACAAACAATAACTGTTTCATAAGGTTAGTTTTTGGTAAATCGCATTTTTAAAACTCCCCAAATGGCTTCGGAGATAATACCACCGTGCATTTTTGATTTGCCTTTGGTTCTGTCTGTAAAGATAATGGGGATTTCTTTTATTTTAAATCCTTTTTTCCAAGCTTTATATTTCATTTCAATTTGAAAGGCATAGCCTACAAATTCTATTTTATTAAAATCAAAATTCTGTAAAACTTCTTTTTTATAACCGACAAAGCCGGCTGTGGTATCTTTTACGGGAATACCGGTAATAAGTCTAACATACAAAGAAGCAAAATATGATAATAAAATCCGTTTCAAGTCCCAATTAACCACATTTATTTTGCCTTTTAGATAACGGGACCCTACACTCATATCGGCTTCATTGTTTTCAAGCACTTCTAATAGTTTTATCAAATCTTTGGGTGGGTGCGAAAAGTCGGCATCCATTTCAAAAATATAATCATATTGATGTTGCAGTGCCCATTTAAAACCATCGATATAGGCTTTGCCCAGCCCTTGTTTTTCGGGACGGTTTAAAAGATGTAACCGGTCGCGAAACTTTTTTTGTAAGTCTGTAACTATATGAGCAGTACCATCGGGAGAGTTGTCATCTACCACTAAAATATCAAAATTCCGTTCCAGATTAAATACATAAGGAATGATTTCCGAAATGTTTTCTTTTTCGTTATAGGTGGGAATAATTACCAAAGCGTTAGACATAAGACTTTATTTAATAAGCTTTTTCATCACCGCGGATAATGTTGTAAACGGTAAATAAAATAATTTTGATATCCAGCCAAAGAGACCAGTTTTCTATGTAGAACAAATCGTATTTCAGACGGTTGATAATATCGTCATCGGTCTTAACTTCGCCACGGTATCCTTTTACTTGTGCCAAGCCGGTAATGCCGGGTTTGACATAGTGACGTCCCATAAATTTATCTATACGTTTTAAAAAACGTTCGTTTTCTTTTACCATATGTGGACGGGGGCCTACAACAGACATATCGCCTTTAAAAACATTTAAAAATTGAGGCAATTCGTCAAGACTTGTTTGTCGCAATAATTTACCGAATTTTGTAACCCGGTTATCGTTTTTGCTTACTTGTTTGATATCGGCCAAATCGTTAGGACGCATAGACCTAAATTTATAACACTCAAAAGGTTTGTAATTAATCCCGTTTCTTTTTTGTTTAAAGAGAATAGGCCCTTTAGATTCCAATTTGATAATTAAACCTATAAGAGGAATGAGCCACCAAAGTAGCGTTAATATGATAATAAGAGAAAAAAGAATATCAAAAATACGTTTGATAATTTTATTGACGGGTTTATCTAAGGGTGATTTATTGAGAGAGAGAATAGGAAAATATTCAAAATAATCTATTTTTAGATCTTTACCCAGTATTTCTTTATTATCCGGTATAAACTTAACCGACATAAAATGGTCATCGGCATAAATAATGATATTTTTTATTTGCTCATCGGAGCATTCTTTAAGTGAACAAAATATTACATCGACCGGATTTCTTTTCAAATAAGGGATCAATTGGTTATAATCTCCTTCAATTTTATCATCTGAACCTTGACCGAAAAAGCTGTCAAATTTGTAACCGTAATCAACACGGGCATCCAATATGTCTTTAAATTTTTTGGTTTCTTCATTATAACCTACAATGGTAAAAGTGCGAACGTTACCACCTTTGGCCCGGTAATATTTGAGCAAAACATAAATTAACAATTTAAATGTTAGTAAGGAAAAATTGAGGATCAGTAATTCTTTAATCAAAAACCGGTTAGATTGTGTAATGGATAATAAATGAAAAAAACTGATGATAGACAAGTCAAAAATTAAAACTTGTTTGATGGTTTTACTTATGATTTCGGCAGGTTTGGTATTACGATAAATTTCATAAAACTTTGTAAAGTAGCTGATGATAAACCAAACGGCATTTAAAATGATAAAGTGTAATAGGAGGTGTTTGAGATGAAACTGATATAAGAAAAGAAATATCAACAGACTATCTAAAAAATAGATAGTGGGCAATATTAAAAAGGAGTATCTATGTGTTTTTCTTACAATCATTATCTTTTGATGTATTTATCAAAATTTTTATATTCAACTTGATATAACTCTTCGGGTTTAAGAGACTTAAAATATGCAAAGGTTTTTTTCATACCGGTTTTGCGATCGATTTTAGGTTCCCAATTTAAGATTTTTTTGGCTTTGGTGATATCCGGGCACCGTTGCATGGGATCGTTGACGGGCAAATCTTTAAAAATGATTTTAGAATCACCATTGGTTAGGGCAATAATTTCTTTGGCAAAATCCAAGATGGAAATTTCGACCGGATTGCCGATGTTAACCGGTAAATGATAATCAGAAAACAACAATTTGAAAATACCTTCCACTTGGTCGTCAACATAGCAAAAAGACCTGGTTTGACTACCGTCACCAAAGACCGTTAAATCTTCTCCCCGTAATATTTGTCCCATAAAAGCCGGAATGACACGGCCGTCGTTAAGTCTCATGCGCGGGCCGTAAGTGTTAAAAATACGGACTATTCTGGTATCAAGCCCGTGAAAATTATGATAGGCCATAGTCATGGCTTCTTGAAAACGTTTGGCTTCATCATAAACACCACGAGGCCCTATAGGATTGACATTGCCATAGTATTCTTCTGTTTGCGGATGCACCAGTGGGTCGCCATAGACTTCCGAAGTAGAAGCAATCAGCACACGTGCATTTTTGGCTTTGGCCAAGCCCAAAACATTATGGGTGCCCAAAGAACCGACTTTAAGAGTTTGAATGGGAATGCGTAAATAATCTATAGGACTGGCCGGCGATGCAAAATGTAGAATATAGTGCAAATCCCCTTCGATATTGATATAATTCGTAATGTCTTGCTCTATAAATTGAAAGTGGGGATGCGGGTTTAGATGGGCGATATTTTTAGGGTTGCCGGTGATAAAATTGTCTATACCGATAACTTCAAACCCTTCGGTCAAGAATTTGTCAGCCAAATGAGATCCTAAAAATCCGGCTACACCGGTAATTAAAACTCTTTCCATAGTTTTCTTGGGATATTCACCGATTGTCGCCCGATAGAATAATAAGCAAAGCCCATTTCTTTCATACGTTCGGGATTGTATAAATTTCTTCCGTCAAAGATAACATTATTTTTCAACAAAGATTTAATCAGGTCAAAATCCGGTGTTCTAAAAACATTCCATTCGGTGCTGATAATCAAAGCATCGGCATTTTTTAGCGCGTCATACATTTTTTCGGCATAAGATAACTTATCGCCGTATCTTTTACGAACATTGTCCATGGCTTCAGGATCGAATACTTGTAAATTGGCACCTTCAGCCAGCAAATCGTCAATCATATATAAAGCAGGGGCTTCGCGTATATCATCGGTTTCCGGTTTAAAAGCCAGACCCCATATAGCAAAGGTTTTGTCTTTTAAGTTACCGTCAAAATAAGATTGGATACGGGGGACCAAGATTTTGCGTTGTTTTTCGTTGATCTCAATCACTGATTTTAAGAGTTTAAACTCATGATTAAAATCTTGTCCGGTTTTATAAAGCGCTTTGACATCTTTAGGAAAACAAGAACCGCCGTAGCCAATGCCGGGAAATAAAAAGCGTTTGCCAATTCTACTGTCCGTTCCCATGCCTATCCTTATTTTATCGACATCGGCACCGGATTTTTCGGCAAAGTTGGCAATCTCGTTCATGAAGGTAATTTTCATGGCTAAAAACGAATTGGCAGCGTATTTGGTAATTTCCGCCGAGCGTTCGTCCATCATAATTATGGGATTGCCGGAGCGAACAAAGGGTTCGTAAAGCTGTTGCATTTTTTGGCGTGCTTTTTCGCTTTTGGTGCCTATAATGACGCGTTCGGGTTTCATAAAATCGTCGACGGCAAAGCCTTCGCGTAAAAATTCGGGGTTAGAGACTACATCAAAATCTTTTTGGGTTTTTTGAGCAATGACTTCGGTTACTTTATCGGCTGTGCCTACCGGTACTGTGCTTTTATTTACTATAATCTTGTAGGTGTTTTGCGGGTTGTTTTCTATAATTTCACCTATTTTGCCGGCTACATCCATAACATAAGACAAGTCGGCCGATCCGTCTTCGTCTTCCGGAGTAGGAAGGGCTAAAAATATAATTTCGCCATGATTGACGCCTTTTTTTAAATCGGTAGAAAAGTGTAGCCTTTCGGCTTTGATATTACGTTGAAACATGGTTTCAAGTCCGGGTTCGTATATGGGTATCTGACCGGCTTGCATTTTTTTGACTTTATCTGCATTGATATCAATACATATAACGTCATTGCCCGATTCGGCAAAACAAGTGCCGGTTACCAAACCGACATAACCCGTGCCTACAATGGTTATTTTCATATATAATACATTAAATGTCTACAAATTTAGGTAAAAAAACTTACTATTGTTTGGTAATAAAGTCAAAAATTCTTTTTGATGCATGCCCGTCGCCGTACGGATTGTGCAACCGGCTCATTTGATTATAAAAATCATTGTCAGTCAATAACTTATTGGTGTTTTTAATTATTTTGTTTTGGTCTGTTCCTACTAAAATAACCGTGCCGGCTTTAACCGCTTCAGGTCGTTCGGTAGTATCACGCATCACTAAGACCGGTTTTCCCAAACTAGGTGCTTCTTCTTGTATGCCGCCGCTATCGGTAATTATGATGTGAGATTGTTGCATTAACCAAATAAAAGCAGGGTAATTAAGCGGGTCGATAAGTTTTATGTTTTTAATATTACCAAGTAATTTGTAAACCGGTTGTTGCACATTAGGATTGAGGTGTACCGGATATATAATGTCAATATTGGGATGAGATAGTGCAATCTCCTGTAATGCTTTACAAATATTGATAAACCCTTCGCCAAAATTCTCACGGCGGTGACCGGTTACCAGAATTATTTTTTTGTTAGGATCGACAATATTTTTAAGTTGTGTAATTTCATTATTTTCAAAGTTTTTCAGCTTTTCAAGTCCCCAAAATAAGGCATCTATAACTGTGTTTCCGGTTACGGTTATTCCTTTAGTAATATTTTCTTTTTCTAAATTTTGTCGGGCTTGCACAGTAGGAGCAAAATGAAAATCGGTCAGTCGTCCGGTCAATTGCCTATTAATTTCTTCGGGAAAGGGCGCTTTTTTGTTAAAGGTGCGTAATCCGGCTTCTATATGACCTATTTGAGCACCGCTATAAAAAGCGGCCAAACTACCCATGGCTGTCGTGGTTGTATCGCCGTGCACAAAAACATAATCGGGTTTATAGTCTTCAAGGACGGGTTTTAACCGGGTTAAAATACGTGCTGACAAATCATATAAGTTTTGTCCTTTTTTCATCAAGTCCAAATCATAGTCAGGTGTAATTTCAAAAAAATCCAAGACTTGATCTAACATTTCGCGGTGTTGGGCGGTAACACATACTTTGGTAGTTACTATTTCGGGTTTGGTTTTAAAGTAATGTATTACGGGAGCCATTTTTATGGCTTCGGGGCGGGTGCCAAATACAAATAATACCTTTTTTTGTTTCAATTTGCTAAATTTTTGAAACAAAAATAAGCTTAATTTGGTAAATATTACCAAAACGACAAACAAATTAGTCTAATATTTCGTTTCTTTTTACTTACACATTATTGTAAACACTCGTTTATTGTTGCGTTTACTATTGTATCTTTCTCCTTGATTGAGCAAAATTCCGATGTTTCGGGGTTAAATTATTTTGTCGCAGATATTTTTTAGACGCAGATTTGCGCAGATCTTTTTTGCTACGCAAAAAATAAAACCGTGAAAATCCGCGTTATCAACGTCGGAAAAAACCGGTTGCGCGGCAAACTCGTAATGCCGTATCGGATATTTTTTTGGCGCAGATTTATATCAAATTACGCAAATTGACGCAGATTTTGTTGCTTCGCAACTATAAGTGTAATAGTAGCATACAATATTTAATCACGGCTTGACTGTAATCAATTTACTGTGTGCACAAACTTGTTTGATATAAGGGTTCATCATAAGTTATCCAATAAAATAACAGTAGAACCTTTTTTTAATTATCCATTTTGTATTTTAGGTATTTTTTTAATCTTTCTAATTCTAAATTTTTCATATAGTTTTCCATATATTCATAATCAGGCAAATTTTCATCATTTATTGGTAGCAATATTTTTTCTCTTTTTATTCTTTTGTCGCTAATCTCTCTGTTAAAGCTATATTTTTCGCCTAATCTTTTTGTTATGGTTGATAAAAATAGATAAATATGTTTGTTGAAACTTTTGTTTTCTAATTTTGTTACGTGGTCGCTAGCAATAAATTTATAAGGATGGTAAAAGCTTGCACCAACGCTACCACTATTTGCAATAGAAATACAATTAGAAAAAATTCTGACGTTATTTTTATTCCCGATAAAATCATCAATACCATTATTAAAAGCAGTAGAAGAAACATATGGAATTTTTCCCGGGATATGATCACTTTTTTTCAAACGTTTACCACGTTGTATTTGTTCAAAAATTTCATTTATAAAAAACTCTTTCCATTTTTTTTCTTTTAACGGTATGACTGGTTTAGTTTTTTCTAATTTTTTAATACGTGCTGTTATGTAATTTATATATGCGTTTATCCTTTCTTGTTCTTTATTCCGCATATATGTTTCCATAAATTCATAATCAGGCTCACCATATTTATTTATTGGTAATTTTACATATCTATTTTTTAATCTTGTGCCTGTAAGTCCTTTTCCATAACCAAACCCTGAATTTTTTATACTTTTATCAAGCATCATTTTAATAAATAAGCCTGAATATTTATTTATCATATTAGATTTGATAACATACATTTTGTTCCCTGTAATATATCTATTAGGTTGATAAAAAAACATAGCATTTTCCGCACCAAAAACTATTGTGTTTTCAGGATTGATTTGTAGATTTGTATTTGTTTCAACAATATCTTCTAAACCATTGTTAAATTTTGTTCGCGATATATAAGAAATCCCTATATTTTTTGTTGGGTAAAGATTTTTTTTATGGTATGCTTTGCTATTTTCAACTATGAAAATATCAGCTATTTTAAACTCTTTCCACTCCTTATTTTTTAATGATAAATCCATATTATTATTCATTTTCAAAAAGATATTCACGTCCTTGCATAATCATATTGAATTCAAAGGTCAAATAATCGGCTATGGTCTTTTCAAATTCTTCTTCGTTTGGAATTTCATCGTTGAAGTAATAAAATGAATGTAACCACTCGTCTTCCGGTGAAATGGTCGTTTTTACCATAAATTTACTTTCGGCTGGTGCGTCATTTAGCCAACAATTTAATAAGTGCGCTTTTCTTTCTTTGGCTCTTTCGGTTTCTACTAAACCTATATGTTTTCGCACTTCGTAACCGTCATCTTCAAAATTGATGAATTTGCAATATTTGTTTTTAGGGTGGGGGATATGCGACGTAAAAACAGCAATACAGGGATTTGTCCCTACACCGTAAAATGTGTTTTTATTTAGCGTAATTACTCCGTCAAGTGTGTGATTTTTTAGTATTTCACGTTTGACTTTTTTGTCTTCGTTTTTATTTCCTACCATTGTGGATTGTGGCACAATTACCACAGCTTTGGCTCCTACGTCTAAACTATCTAATAAATGTTTGACAAAATGTATTTCGGATAGGTGAGCGGTTTCTTTACTTTTTCCTTGCGAGTAGGGCGGGTTCATAAAACCGATGGAGAATCTTTCTTTTCTTAATTTCTCGCTTTCAACTTTTAGAAAATCAGTTTTAATTAAATTGCTTTTTCCGTCACCACGCAAAATCATATTTGTAGTAGCAATGGCGAACATATCTTCTCTAATTTCTATTCCGTGTATTCTTTCCTTTTTGATTTTTTCGGTTTCTTTTCCGTTAGATTTTTCAAGCATTTTGTTCATTGCACTGATTAAAAATCCACCTGTTCCGCAACACGGATCCAAAACTTTGTCATTGGGTTTTATCTCTACTAAATCACAAAATAGTTCGGTAATATGCCTTGGTGTAAGCACAACGCCTAATGTTTGTCCGTCACCACCGCTGTATCTGATAAATTCACCGTAAAAGCGTCCCAAAACGTCTTCCGGGGAATTCTCGACAATGGTTGAATAAACATTTTTTTGTAGGTATTCTGCAAAAAATCTTAAAGGTGTTTTTCCTAATCTTTCGTCTATTTGATTTAGTATTGTCCTGTCTTTGATTATATTAAATTGACTTAAAACCTGTTCTTTTTTTGTTTCGGGTCTTACTTGCACTCTTGTCATATGAGTTTTGAGTGCTTCAAAAATTATTTTTCCGTCGGTTTTTAAGTCATCACCTTTAAGGCTGTTAATATCAAAAGTTTCTTCGCGTAAGGCAAGTAAAATGGCGGAAACCACAAGGGGTTTTTCGCTGTCGCCTAATTGTCCGTAATTTCTCAAATATTCGTTGAGTTCGGACGATTTTTTGATAATATCTTCAAGTTCAAGCGTTTCAGATGCGGTTTCTTCTAAAACTTGTTCTTTGTAGTATTTTTCTATGTTTTTTTCTGAAAAATTTTCAAAATTTTCTACGGGTTTTAGAAGTTTATAGCCTTTTTCATCTACGAAAATTGGTTGGATAATATGATGTTTTTCATCTCCCGAACAGCCAAAAGCAAAAACCTTTTTGTATGGTGTTTTTTTAATGATTTCGTTAGCGTAGTGTAGGGCACCATTTTCGGCATAATTTATAATTGCCTTGGTGTCGGTAGCTAATTTTGTTTTTTCTTCATCTTCGTATAATGCCTGTTTTTCGGTATCGGCTTTATTTTCGATAACGATGATAAAATCTTTGGATTTAGCAGTAAATTCTGGGAACCCTGATTTACCTGTTCCTTTTTTTGAAGCTGTTTTTAGTGCATCTTTGATTTGTTTAATATCACTACCGTTTGGTGTGTATTTGATGCCTGCTAAATCGAGTAATTTCCCGATAAAAAAATCTGTTTTTCTTTCATTTGCCATACTAACCGTTCATTTTTTAATGGTGTAGAACACTAATATTGCCCTTACGTTAAGTAAAACAGCAGTATTATTTATTCAATAACTGCATTATTTCATCTAATTTAGGCGTTAAAATGACTTCAATACGGCGGTTTTTTGCACGGCCTTGTGGTGTGCTGTTATCGGCTACAGGCAGATATTTGCTACGACCGGCAGGTATCAGACGTTTGGGGTCTATATGTTTGTTTTTCATTAACTGACGGACAACCGAAGTGGCACGTTTGACAGATAAGTCCCAGTTATCTTCTATAGCTCCTTTGCCACGGTAAGGCACATTGTCGGTATGACCTTCAATCATAATTTCAACATCGGGATTGATAGATAAAATATTGGCAATGGTTTCAATGGCTTTACGACCGTTTTGTTTGACATGCCAACTGCCCGAATCAAACAAGAGTTTGTTTTCCATGGAAATATAAATTTTACCGTCCCGTTCGGTTACTTTTAAGCCTTGATTTTTAAAGCCGGTCAAAGCGCGTGTTAAAGAGCTTTTCAGGTTATTGAGTTTAGCATCTTTTTGGGCTATTAGACTTTCCAAATGTTGTATTTTTTTAATTTGAGCATCGAGGGCAGCACGTTCTTTGGCCAATTCCTGTTGTTTTTTATCCAGTTCTGCCAATAATTTTTTACTTTTTTCGGCTTCATAGGCCAGTGTTTGGCTACTACTTTGTGACAAGGCATCATAACTGGCTTGCAGTTTTTTGTAAGCATTATCTTTAACCGTATAAAGTTTGTTCAAAGTTTCGTATTTGCTTTTGAGGTTGTCGTATTGTACTTGTAACCGGTCCAGGCTGGTTTGGCATTTTAGAGATTTGTTTGCCAAGGTATCTAACTGATCTTTGAGTTCTACATTTTCACTTCGTAATTTGATATATTTATCATCCAGTTCTTGATATTTTTTTGAACTGACACAAGATGATAAGACGGACACAAGCAGTAAACTAAAAATTATTTTTTTCATAATATATTATTTGATTTAGAAAATACAACGTAAAATATAAACTAAAAAAAGCTGTTTATATTGTAAATATCAAAGATAAAAAAATATTGTTAAACGGAGGATTTTTTATACGGGAAAGACCGGAAAAACGGTGGCACATTTTTTTAAGTCAATTTCTATCCAAGTGACTTTATAAGGCACTTTAAAATTTTGTTGTAAATAACCGAAATTGAAGTCATCATCGTTTTGTATCATCAGTAAATAATGAATACTTGGCAACTCGGGAAAAAGATAGTAAGCTTCATGTGTGTCAAAAAGTGTGTTAGGGTGGGCTATAGGCACTAAAATTTCATTATTGAGCAAGCGTTTTTTTTGCCCGATGGCATTATCTTCGGTTACATAATTTTCAAAATTAACTTCTCTGTTTTTACGAATGACTTTAATGTCTTTTCCGGCTTTAAAACCAAATCCGAATAAGCGGTTAAAGTCGTAAACAAATTGGTAAAGCGGTTGCTGCGTTTGTATGCCAAACAGGGCAAAATCATAGGCTTGTGGTATTTCATCAAGCTTAAAGACGTGTTTTTTGATTTTAGTTTTTTTGCGTTTGGCCATTTTTGTCCGGTTGAATGATGTAGTAAGCACGCCGGGCGGCAATTTCTTCCGCTTTTTTCTTACTGCTGGATCGCCCTTGACTTATTTTTTTATCGTTAAGCACAAAGTTAACCTTAAAATAATTATTCTTGCCCTTATTTGTATCGTTGTGCGCTACAAATTCAAACGGGTGATGATTTTTTTGTGCCCATTCTATCATATGACTTTTATAGCTGCTGATTTTTTTATCCAGTTTTTCCAAATCAATATGTGAGTCGATCATGCTGGCATAGATAAATTTTTTGGCACCGGCATAACCTTTGTCTAAAAAAATAGCACCTACCAGGGCTTCATACAAATTACCGGATATGTCATGTCCCATTTGTTTTTGGGTTAGCTTAACGTTGAGCAAACTGGTAAGATTCAGTGTTTTGCCAAGCTCGTTTAAGTGTTGGCGGTTAACAATTTTTGAACGCATGACGGTCAATTCTCCTTCGGAGGCCAATGGTAACTCTTTATATAAAAATTCGGAAACGACAGTTTCTATTATGGCATCGCCCAAAAATTCCAAGCGTTCAAAATTGATTTTATGTCCGTTTTTATCTTTTAGATTTTTGGCCTTATGAGTAAGCGCTTCTTGATAAAGAGATAAATTTTGCGGTTTAAACGGCAGAATATTTTCCAATTGCCGTTGTAAGTTTTTATGTTTGGGAGTTTGTTTTAATTGTAAGATTTTGGCAAGAAAATTCAAACACAAAAATTTTAAAATTTCCCGAAAATCACCGAGGCATTATGACCGCCAAAACCAAATGTATTACTGATAGCTGTATTGATATCGCGTTTTTGAGCTTTGTTGAAGGTTAAATTGATGTTGGGGTCTATTTCAGGGTCATCGGTAAAATGATTAATAGTAGGAGGTATAATACCGTTGTTAATAGCCAATATTGAGGCTATGGCTTCAATAGCACCTGCAGCTCCTAACAGGTGTCCGGTCATTGATTTGGTGCTACTCACATTTAACTTATAAGCATGATCACCAAAGACTTCCTTGATAGCTTTGACTTCGGAAATATCTCCTAAGGGTGTTGAAGTGCCATGTACATTGACATAATCAATGGCTTGCGGTTGCAAATTGGCATCTTGTAAGGCATTTTTCATTACTAAGGCTGCTCCTTTGCCTTCGGGATGTGGAGCCGTCATATGATAGGCATCGGCAGACATACCGGCCCCTAATATTTCGGCGTATATTTTGGCACCCCGGGCTTTGGCGTGTTCTAAGGTTTCAAGAACCAAAGCACCGCCGCCTTCGCCTATTACAAAACCGTCGCGGTCTTTGTCAAAAGGTCGTGAGGCTGTTTTATAATCGTCATTACGGGTTGATAATGCGCGCAAGGCATTGAAACCACCCACGCCGGCATTGGTAATGGCAGCTTCGGCACCGCCGGTTACCATAACATCGGCCATTCCAAGACGCAATATGTTGTAAGCATCTATAATGGCATTAGATGAGGTGGCACAAGCAGAAACCGTGGCATAATTAGGCCCGTAAAATTTGTTTTCTATTGAAATCAATCCTGCCGCCATATCCGAAATCATTTTCGGTATAAAAAACGGATTAAACCGCGGTGTGCCATTGCCTTCGACAAAATTTCTAACTTCGTCTTCATATGTTTGTAAGCCGCCGATTCCGGAGCCAAAAATAACACCGACACGCTCTCTATTGAGTTTGTCATCATCAAAATTGGCATCGGCTATAGCTTCTTTTGAAGCAATTAAGGCAAATTGAGCGTATAAGTCCATCTTGCGAACTTCACGCCGGTCAAAATAATCGGTAGGATTGTAATTTTTTACTTCACAAGCAAAACGAGTTTTGAATTTAGAAGCATCAATCCGTGTGATAGGCGCTGCACCACTGACACCGTTAATTAAACCATGCCAGTATTCTTGCACATTGTTGCCTATTGGTGTTAATGCTCCTAAACCCGTTACTACAACTCGTTTCAATTCCATAAGTCTTAATTTAAGGCTTCTTCAATGTATTTGATTGCTTGACCCACAGTTTGGATTTGTTCAGCTTGATCATCAGGGATTTGAATGTCAAATTCTTTTTCAAACTCCATAATTAATTCAACTGTGTCAAGTGAATCGGCCCCAAGGTCAGTTGTAAAGTTAGCTTCGGGGGTTACATCGTTTTCGTCAACGCCTAATTTGTCAACGATAATTGCTTTTACTCTTGATGCAATGTCAGACATAATATTTATTTTTAATTGATTAATGTTCGGCAAAAATAAAAAACTTTGTAAATATACAAGTTTTTTTGGTCATTTTTTTCTCACAAAGGCTAAAATCGTGCCAAATTTTAAAAACCATACATTATATATTAACAGGTAAAACTAATTAAAAAAATTTTTTTAATTAACATGGGTATTTTACCAGATATAACTAAAACTTAGTTTAAATTCGCCATTGCTAAAATCGTTTTTCATTTCTTTGTCGTGCCAAGGAAATCGATTGGCAATCCAGTTACCATAAGAGAAATTGAGTTTAAAACTACGCCAATCAAAATATCCGAATCCGTAAGTAAAGTCGGGATCCCAGGGAACGACAGACTCTTTATTGGGATAAAAATATACTGCACCTTCTACATAGAAATTATGCCAAATAACATATCTGGACGAAGCCCCCAGTGTTATTTTATGGTTACCCAATACTTTTAATCCGTATCTGTCGGTATATTCGGGTTGATATCTAATAAAGGGCGAAAAGAAAATTTGTGTGGTTTCATCAAGTTTAACCGGACTGTTTTCGCCTAGCAGGTAGTATTTGTAGCTGACAAAAAAGAAGCCGCGTTTCATATTTTCAAAAAAATCGTAACTGCCGTCAAACCGGTTGGGTTGGTAGTTTTCGTAGCCGTAAGAAAAGGTTTTATTACGCCAATTGTAATTACCTATGGCATAATAAAGATTTGACAACCATTTGGGTTTGGTTTCATCTTGGTTTAGGTCGGCGTAAAATGACAGGCGAAGCTGGAATTCTTTATATAGCTTGGCATTGATATTAAATCCTAATCCGTATCTGTTATAATTGACTGTTTTGAAATTATTATCAAGGTAGGTGATTTTGTTGTAAAATAAATCTACCGAGCCGTTGATTTTATATTGTCCCAGTAAGCAGCAATCGCTTTTTATCACATCTTGCATTGTAGCCGACTCGGCACCGCCGTTAAAAAAACCTTGTGCCAGACCGGTTTGTAAACTGTTGATAAGTATTATGATTAATACAATTTTTTTCATGTTATTGTTGTTTTTTAATTCGTGTTAAAGGGCCGTTTATTTTATAGCTTAACGCTTCTAAAATAACTCCGTTTGTGTTGGCCGTCAAGGCTTTATTAATTTTTTGATTACGATCATAACGACCGGCATACCAACCTTTTTCGGGGTCATATAAATCTTTGATGGCTTGTTTGAGTGTTTGGCTGTAATTGTCATCAAAAATTGTTGCCCAAGCATAAGCTGCTTTGGTTGATAATTGTTTGAAGTTGTTGGCTTCATCACCATTTTCGGCATAACATATCCATTTTTTACCATTGGCATATATGGCATTATAAACAAAATATGGGGCTTTGTCCACATGATCTTCGGAAACGGCTACGGGTATTCCTGTTTTTTTGGCCCGTATTTTTTGCACTTCATATATACGGTAAGCCAATTCTCTGGAATTGATATCAAAACCGTATTCCAGTCCGTCTAATATATAAGGTTCCGATAAGACGTAATTATAGGCCGGCTGATATTTTACTTCGCGTGTATCTGCTCCTATTTGAATGCCGTAAATATCTATAAATTTGATAAAATCTGTATATCGTAAAGATTCACTGGCATCGTAGCTGTTAATCATATAACCTTTTGAGGCGTATTCTTCATATCCGAGTTTGCCTTCTTGTACTATTTTGACATGTTTGTCTTTAAAACTAAAGCCGATACCGTGCAGGGTGGCATCTTTACCTAATATTTTCTGGATATCCCAGCGCGCAATAATACTGTCAACCAGCGGTGTAAATCTTGGATAGTTTTTTACAATACGCATGGCAGTACCCAAAAAACGACCGACATCCATAGCAGACCAGCCAACACCTTCATTGGTGATGTGATTGGAATAATCCACCATAGAGAGGGTTTCGGAACTATATACTTTGTTGGGCAAGATACCTTTATAGAGCTTCATTTTTTTGATAGATTGTAATGCTTTGGTCATTTTATGATCAAATTCCTGTTGGCCTATCAGTCCTAATTGATAAGCACTCATCAAGGCATGAAAAGAACTGCTGATGTCCCAAAAAGTAGTGGCCGGATATTTATCCACACTATTGAATAATCCGGTTTTTTCTTGATAGTTATTTTGAAAATAACGCCAAGCAATCCGGGCATCTTCCAAATCTTGCGGATTTAAGCTGTCTGCAATTTGTCGCATTGGATATTTTTCATGAGGTTTAATAACCAATTCTTTTGAAAAAATATCTTTATAAAAACCAAAGTCTGAGGGCCGGGCTTTTTCAATAAATAATACGGCATTAGCTCCCAAATAAAAAGCCACAAGCATTACTACGGGCTTGACCGTTTTTTTTAGAAATCTTCCAATTTTTCCTAAATCGATTACTATTTTCATAAGATATTTAAGGCTTTATTTTTTATTCTTTCTTTTTTTATAATGAGCAATTGATTTTTGAAACAATTCTTCATTCCAATAAGCGGCTCTCACATAAGGTGATATCAGATAAAAGGTAAAAACACTCCAAAATATATTGGCAAAAAAGGCCGAATACGATGGATGTTGATTGGTGTAAACCAAATATAAATTATACAAAATTCCTAAGGCGGTGAGTATAAAGATCAATAAATGCGGCCATACATGTTTTAAGTTGGATTGACTGTATTTTATTTTTTTACTGGTGACATTAAATTTAACATTACCTTTGATTAGAACTTTGTATAGTGCTTGTAATTTGTACCAAAATCCTGCTTGGTAAAATTGCTCGGGGCGTTTGGTAGATTTGCCCCAATTACCAATACCGGTTACTAAAACATTTAGCATCAAAAAGGGTACAATTCTTATAAAGAAATCAAAACTAAAAGCTTTTAGCGGCGGAATCAAAGTAAAAAAGAAAATGATGGGATAAAATATAAAAATCAACAACCAAAGCGGTGATAGATAAGACCAAATGGTTTCTAAATAAGCCAGACGTTGCCGCCAGCTGAGTCCTTTTAAAAACACCGGATTTCTTTTGCTGAAAGTAATATCAATGGTGCCTTCGGCATAACGCGAAAACTGTTTGATAAAAATATCGAACGACTGAGGCGATAACATTTTACATTCTACATTAGGATGTTGATAAGATTGCCATTTTTTGGCATCTGCATGTAACATGATAGAAGTAAGGATGTCTTCCGAAATATGATGAATAAAGGGTCTTAAAGGCACTTCTTTTTCAAGTTGTTTTACATCTTTTGAAGGGTCTTTTTTGATAATTTCTTTGATATTTTCCTGTTGTTCTTTAATGGCTAAAGCAGCCAAAGCGCTTCGTCTTTGTACTGATCCGGCACCACAACTAAAAGCGGCATTAACGGCATTGCGATGTCGCAGAATGACGTCGTAAAACAATTCGGGATCGGTGCCAAATACATTTTTGCCTACCAAATATTTCTTGGAAAAAGGAATGATTTTACCGGCTACTTTGCCTGCAAAACCGTATTTGGTTTCCAAATATTCGTTGAGTGGCAAGCCCGGAGGGACATCATAAAACCATTGTGGTGTTTGTATCCAAGCCATTTTTTTATTTCTAAAATAACCGGTGGTGTTTTTTAAAAAGTCTTTAAAAATTCGGGTGTCGGCATCTAAAATAACAATTAAATCACCATCGGTTTGATAGAAAGCATTATTCATATTGCCGGCTTTAAAACCGATATTATTATCTCTTACAAAGTAATTGATATGATACTTTTCGGCCAGGGCTTTAAAATTTTCTTTTTCGGGGTCGGAGCCGTCACGGTGACCATCATCTAATAAATGAATTTGTATGTCTACATCATCATACGGATAAGTAGCCAATGTTGCATCACGCACGGTATCTTCGACTATTTCCAATTCTTCGTTGTAAGTGGCGATATATAAATCTATTTTTATGGGGCGATCTTTTTGTCCGGGCTTCAGTTCTTCTATTTCCGATAAATAATGCACCGGTTTTTCTATTTTTAGGTTTTTATAAGACCAATAATTGATAATGGTTAATAATGAACCTATAAAAGCCATTACTTCTGCAAAGTATAAAGGCAAAGAAATCCATTTGGCATCCCAGTTGATAGAATGCTGCCAGCGCCATGTAAGGTATTCAACTCCTACAAATATAAAAACAATGGATACTATATGAAACAGCGAACTTCTAAACAATGAAAAACGCATGGGTTCATAAGGCTTCCGGTCTTCAAAAATTTGATAATACTTTACTTCTGACATTTTTTTATAAATCAAAATAATCTTGCAAATTTATAATAGAAATGTCAATTAAAGAGCGATTAAAGTTACATTAAATAAAAAGTCTTGTTAAAAATTAACGCCATTTAAGATCTTCAATCAATTTTTGAATGTCTTTTTGTAAATATTTGACAGCCGGCATGATAGAATCATAATTAGGTTGAGCATAAAAATATAAAGAGCCGTCTAAAAAGTGCCGCACACTGTCGGTTGCATGAAATTGTATCTGCGAAGCGGCATTGCCTGTCACCGTATTAATGGTAGCATAGACACTGTCTTTTTGATTAATAAAGTCTCGTGTAATGATTTCATCAGCTTTAACGGTATGCTCATAGGTGAATTTTTCGGCATCACGAAGCAAAGCTTCCAAATTTTGATTTATTTTGTTGTAAGTCAAATAAATCTTGGCTTTCATTTCAGGATATACCAAATTGATTTTGTTATCCGAAATGTATTCTATTTTTGCTCTGTTTGATTTGTCTATAATAAAATGTTTTAAGGTGTCTCTATGATAGATAGCGGCCGGATATTCCAAGCGTAATTGTGCCTTGGGTTTTGGCAAAGTATCATTGCCGGAACAAGCGGTTATAAGTATAAGTATGAATAAGATTAAGTTTTTTTTCATAAAAAAGATAAAGACGAACAAATTTACAAAATAAAAAAGACATAAGCGTAGTGATATTTTTGGTTTGATATTTAAAAAGTATGTATTTTTACCAAAAACAAACAATGTATTTACAACAAAATGATTTGGTAGCCTTGGTGAGTCCTGCAGGTTTTTTGTCTGACGGTGAAACTGTAAACCGGGCACAAAAATTATTATACAAGTGGGGGTTTAAATCTTATGCCGGTCAAAATATTTTGCAACAAGCCGGCCATTTTGCTGGTAATGATCTGCAGCGCTTTGCCGATATGCAAAAAGCCATAGATAATCCGGATGTTAAAATGATATGGGCATTGCGTGGCGGTTATGGCAGCATCAGAATTATTGATGAGTTGAATTGGCATAATTTTAAAAAATTTCCTAAACTTCTCGTAGGATTTTCGGATATTACCGTTTTTCATGCTAAACTGCAACGAATGGGATATGAGAGTCTGCATGCTTTTATGCCGGTTCAGTTAAGAGAAAAAATATCAAAAGAAGTTGTTGAGCAAACTAAAAATGCAATTAAGGGAAGAAGTATTGCTTACCAATTTAATAAAGATACTTATACTGTTAATTTTAAACCGGTCTCCGGTAAAGTAGTAGGCGGAAATTTAGCTATTTTATACAGTTTGCTGGGAACAAATTTATCAATTGATACACATGACAAAATTCTTTTTATAGAAGATGTAGGTGAGCAATTGTATCAGATTGACCGAATGTTGATAGCTTTGAAAATGGCAGGTAAATTAAAGGATTTAAGAGCGCTTTTGGTTGGACAATTTACAGGTATTCCTGACAATCAGCCTTCTTTTGGTAAAACTTATCAAGAAATTATTTTGGAGCATACTGCCGCTTATGATTATCCGGTTATTTTTAATGCGCCCATTGGCCATATTACTGACAATTATCCTTTGATGTTGGGTAGAGCGTTGCATATAACAACTGATCATAATAAAATAAGTTTGTTACAACCGGCTGCTAAAGATAATGTAAATGAAAAATAAAACGATTTATTATCAAGATATAGGCTTGCAAGCGTATCAAAATGCTTTTGACAAACAGACTGTTTTGTTTGAACAACTTAAGCGGGATAAAATACACAACAAGCATTCGGAAGATAAGATTATTACCAACAATTATTTTCTTTTTACAGAACATCCGCATGTCTATACTTTGGGCAAAAGCGGTAAAGAGGAACACTTGCTGATAGATGCCGAAAAACGAAAACAAAAATCAGTGCAATTTATTAAAACCAACCGTGGCGGCGATATTACATACCACGGACCTGGACAAATTGTAGGCTATCCTATTATTGATTTGGATAATTTTGATTTGGATATTTTGGCCTATATGCGTTTGCTCGAAGAGGTTATTATACAAGTATTGGCACTTTACGACATTAAAGGAGAACGTAGTGAAGGTGAAACCGGAGTTTGGCTGGATGTAGGAACGGCTAAGGTTAGAAAAATTTGTGCCATGGGTGTCAAGACCAGCCGGTGGATAACCATGCATGGTTTTGCCTTAAATATTAATCCTGATTTAACTTATTTTAACCACATTATTCCTTGTGGTATTAAACATAAAGGTGTTACTTCTATGGCTAAAGAACTGGGTTATGTCCCCGACAATAATAGGTTAAAACAACAAATTCTCGAGGTTTTTGCTCGAGAATTTGATGCGGTTATACAACCGGAAACTATTTTCTAAATTTACTGTTTTTTATAAATCCATGCTTGACTATTGGTTTGTCTGATTTCTTTCAATTTTTCTTTTGCTGCATTGATATCGCTAAAGCCTTCATAAGCCACTATAAATAAACCGTTTGGTGTTGGTCCTACTATAATAGCTTGATAACCTTGATTTTGCAAAGCTGCTTTTTTGTTTTGGGCATTATTTTCCACTTTAAAAGCTGCGTTTACAATAAAATATTTTAAATCGGTACCGTTAGCGGAAGTATTGGTGTTTACTTCTTTGGTAGTGTTTTCAGCGTTTTGTACCGGTTGCGTATCTTCGGTTGTAGTTTCGGTTGCTTCAGGGTTTTGTTCGGTTTCAACCTGTGTTGTGTCACTTTCCATACCGCTATTTTCCATTTGATTAATATCGGTAGAGTCAATAACTTTTTCATTGGTTTCTTCTACATCCTGTTCAGTTGTTTGTTCAGTGACTTCATCGTTTATTGATTGGGTATCATCATTTCTGTTTAAAAACCAATATATTCCTCCTCCGAGAATAAACAGAGCTAAAACAATAATGATAATAAGTCTGTAGTTTAGTGTAGAAATATTTTTTTTGTTAGGTTGAATATCCAGATCAAATTTTTCCATAGCATTTGTTTTTTGCAAATTTAACATTTAAAATTTAACATATGTAATATTATTATTAAAAATAATTATAACTATAAAAAACTTTATAAAAAATCATAATAAAAAAGGTGGATTAAACCACCTTTTTAAATTCGATTAAAATATCGCCGGTTGTTATTCTGCCAAAACAATGACTTTATTGTTCTTCATTTCTACAGTTCCGGAATTTATGGGCAAAATTAATTCATTATTAGAAAATTCAAATTTACCGGCAACTTCATCAGCTACTGTAAGATTGTTTCCTTTAATCCGGATTTTTCCTTGTGTTAATATGGCCACAATAGGGGCGTGGTTATTTAGCATTTCGAAGGTGCCATTCACTCCCGGCACTGAGATAGCTTCAATTTCACCTGAAAATAAAGCGCCTTCGGGCGTTACGATATCTAATTTCATAAGTTTAGTTTTTAGCTTCGGCTAACATTTTTTCACCGGCTTCAATAGCGTCTTCAATTGTTCCTTTAAGGTTAAAAGCTGCTTCGGGCAGGTGGTCTAGCTCACCGTCCATAATCATATTAAAGCCTTTGATGGTGTCTTTAATATCGACCAAAACACCCGGAATACCTGTAAATTGTTCTGCTACATGGAAAGGCTGTGATAAGAAGCGTTGTACACGACGGGCGCGATGTACGACTAACTTATCCTCTTCACTCAATTCTTCCATACCCAAAATGGCAATAATATCTTGTAATTCTTTATAACGTTGTAAAATTTCGATTACGCGTTGCGCCGTTTCATAATGTTCTTTACCAACAATTTCAGGTGTTAAGATACGTGAAGTAGAATCTAAAGGATCAACAGCGGGATAAATACCCAATTCTGCAATTTTTCGCGACAATACTGTTGTTGCATCCAAGTGGGCAAAAGTGGTTGCAGGCGCGGGGTCCGTCAAGTCATCCGCGGGTACATATACCGCTTGTACCGATGTAATGGAACCGTTTTTTGTAGAGGTAATACGTTCTTGCAAAGCACCCATTTCACTAGCCAAAGTCGGTTGGTAACCAACGGCAGACGGCATACGTCCCAAGAGTGCGGAAACTTCCGAACCTGCTTGCGTAAAACGGAATATATTATCGATAAAGAATAATACGTCTTTACCTTCACCGGTACCGGCGCCATCACGGAAATATTCGGCTATGGTCAAACCTGATAAGGCGACACGCGCACGGGCTCCCGGAGGCTCATTCATTTGTCCGAATACAAAGGTTGCTTTAGACTCTTCCAATTCTTTACGGTCTATTTTACTGATATCCCAATCGCCTTCTTCCATAGACTTCATAAATTCGTCTCCGTATTTGATAATACCGGATTCCAACATTTCACGAAGTAAGTCATTACCTTCACGGGTGCGTTCACCGACACCGGCAAATACGGATAAACCTCCGTGTCCTTTGGCAATATTATTAATTAATTCTTGGATTAATACGGTTTTACCAACACCGGCACCACCGAATAAACCGATTTTACCCCCTTTTGAGTAAGGTTCAATCAAGTCAATAACTTTAATACCGGTATATAAAGGCTCGGTAGAGGTCGATAATTCGTCAAATTTAGGTGCCGGTTTGTGTATAGGGCTTCCTTGGTCACCTTCCTTCGGCATGGCTTCCATACCGTCGATAGGCTCTCCGATAACGTTAAATAAACGACCAAACACTTTGCCTTTGGGCATTTTGATGGGCGAACCGAGTAGTTTTACTTCTTTACCTCTTTGTAAGCCGTCGGTAGAATCCATAGCGATACTACGGACGGTATTTTCACCGGTATGTTGTTGCACTTCCAAAATAACTTCTTGACCGTCAGGACGTGTCACTGACATAGAATCATATATTTTGGGAAGTTCTATACTTTCACCTTCAAAAACAACATCGATAACCGGACCGATGATTTGAGATATTTTACCTTTTTGCTGTGACATTATTTTATATTTTAATCTGTTTTTAACTTATTTAATTTTTAAGTGCTTCGGCACCACTGACAATTTCTAAAATTTCACCTGTAATAACAGCTTGACGTGCTTTGTTGTATTGCAAGGTCAATTCGTCTTTCATTTCTTGGGCATTATCCGTTGCCTTGTGCATAGAGGTCATTCGGGCACCGTGTTCTGAGGCCCAAGCATCTCTAATGGCTTTATAAAACTGTGTTTTTAAGGATTTTGGAATCAATTCCAAAACAATTTCAGCTTGTGAAGGCTCGTAAATGTAATCTAAAACCACATTTGTTTTGGCTTGTTCTGTTTTTATAGGCAAAAATTGTTCGGTTTTGACAATTTGTGTAGCAGCATTTTTAAAGCTATTGTATATTAAAACGACTTTGTCGTATTTTTTGTCTACAAAATCGTTCATAATACTCTCTGCAATGGCAGTTACATTATCATAGTTCAAATCATCAAAAACCGCACTTTTATTGTCTATAACATTATACTTTTTTGACAATTGGTCATAGGCTTTTTTACCTATGGTCAATATTTGCACATCTTTGTCATTATAATCGGTTTCAATCAACCGGATGGTTTGTTTGATAATATTGGTGTTGAGTGCACCACATAAACCACGGTTGGACGTTATGGGCACCAATAATACTTTTTTTACCTCTCGTTGTGCCGCATAGTCTCCACCCAATTCGGCATCCAAATTGGCACTTAAGCCCGAAAGCAATTCGGTTAGTTTTTCGGCGTACGGACGCATTTTTTCAATGGCATCCTGTGCTTTTTTCAATTTGGCAGCCGACACCATTTTCATGGCATTGGTAATTTGCATAGTGCTGCCTACCGATTGAATTCTGGTGCGTATGTCTTTTAAATTGGCCATTTATTTTGGTTTAATTGTTGAATCGTTTAACCTGCAAAACGATAAGCATTCGGGTTAAGATTCTTAATTTTAACTACTAAAATTTAATTTTTATATTTTGCTGCTATCTCCAAAGCGGCTTTGGTCAATACATCAGCTATTTCATCGTTCCATTTGCCATTTCTGATAGCATCAAGTGTATCACGGTATTTGGCATTTAAATAATCTAAATAATCTCTTTCAAATTCTTTAACTTTTTCTACCGGCACATCTCTTAGCAAGTTTTTGGTACCTGCAAAAATAATGGCAACTTGCTCTTCAACGGGCATCGGGTCATGTTGGTTTTGTTTTAATATTTCAACATTGCGACGTCCTTTTTCAATTACACCCAATGTAACGGGGTCTAAGTCCGAACCAAACTTGGCAAAAGCTTCCAACTCACGGAATTGCGCCTGATCTAATTTTAAAGTTCCGGCTACTTTTTTCATGGGTTTGATTTGTGCCGAGCCACCTACACGTGAAACGGAAATACCGACGTTAATAGCCGGACGAACACCGGAGTTGAACAAATCGGATTCTAAGAAAATTTGTCCGTCGGTAATAGAAATAACGTTAGTCGGTATATATGCCGAAACGTCACCGGCTTGGGTTTCAATAATCGGGAGTGCTGTCAATGAACCACCACCTTTTAACATGGGTTTTAAGGGTTCGGGCACGTCGTTCATTTTTTTAGCAACTTCGTCGTTATCTATCACTTTTGCGGCACGTTCTAACAAACGGGAGTGCAAATAGAAAACGTCGCCGGGATAAGCTTCACGGCCAGGTGGACGTCGTAATAATAACGAAATTTCACGATAGGCTACCGCTTGTTTAGACAAATCATCATAAACAATCAGAGCGGAGCGGCCACTATCTCTAAAATATTCGCCGATAGCAGCACCGGCATAAGGTGCATACACTTGCATGGGTGTAGGGTCGGAAGCGTTAGCGGCTACAATGGTGGTATAAGCCATAGCACCGGCATCTTCCAATGTTTTATGTATTTGTGCTACGGTAGAAGCTTTTTGACCGATAGCTACATAAATGGCATAAACCGGTTCGCCTTTGTCATAAAATTCTTTTTGGTTGATAATAGCATCAACAGCTACCGTGGTTTTACCGGTTTGGCGGTCACCAATGATCAGCTCGCGTTGACCTCGGCCGATTGGAATCATGGCATCAATAGCCTTGATACCGGTTTGTAAGGGTTCGTTTACCGGTTGGCGATAAATAACGCCCGGTGCTTTACGTTCTAAGGGTAAATTGATGGTGTCTCCTTGAATAGGGCCCTTACCGTCAATAGGTTCACCCAAGGTATTGATAACACGTCCAATAACCCCTTCGCCTACCGGAATAGACAAGATTCTGTTGAGACGTTTAACACTTGAACCTTCTTTGATATCTGTATAGGGGCCTAAAATAACGATACCTACGTTATCTTCTTCCAAGTTAAGAACAACTCCTTCCGAGCCGTTGTCAAATTCTACCAATTCGCCGTATTGGGCATTGTTTAATCCATATACCAAGGCAATACCGTCTCCTACTTGCAGTACCGAGCCGGTTTCTTCCAATGAGGCGTTTGAATCAACACCTGCCAATTGTTCTTTGATGATTGCCGAAATTTCTGATGGTTTTATTTCTGCCATAATAATTTTATGTTTTTATGCTAACAATTTTGATTTAATTTTTGCCAGTTTTCCTGATATACTGGCGTCATATCTGAGGTCGTCCATATTAAGAATAAATCCGCCGATGATCTTAGGATCAACGATATTGGTTAATTTAATATGTTGACTTCCGGTTAATTCTTTTATTTTTTTAAGGATATTGTCTTTCAATGTATCGCTTAAAGGAACAGCTGTTATCACTGTTGCTTCTTTGATGCCTTTGCTGTTTTTGTATAATTCGTTAAAGGCCGAGGCTATATCACGTAATAAACTCAAACGGTCTTTTTGTCCTAATAAATTAATAAGTTTTTGAGTTTCTTTTGAAACCTTATTGTCAAAAATAGTATTGATAATATTCAATTTTTTAGAAGCACCAATGGTTGGGTCTTTAACGACTTTAACCAATTTGGGGTTTTCTTCAAAGGTTTTTTTTACCAATTGCATGTCATTTTGAACCATATCCAATTGATCAGTTGCTAATTCAAAAAGCGCTTTGGCATAACGTTTGGCTGCTTTCATATTAGTTCAATTTGATTTCGGAAACCAATTTTTCCACTTGTTTCAATTGTTGGTTTTTATCTTTCAACTCTTCGCCTAAAACTTTTTCGGCGATAACCAATGAATATTCAGCCACTTGGTTTTTCAAATCTTTGATAGCGGCTTGTTTTTCGCTTTCAATCACACGTTTGGCTTTTTCTATTTCTTTGCCGGCTTCTATTTGAGCTTCTTCACGTGCTTTGTTAATGATTTGTTCTTTCAACACTTTAGCTTCTTTGAGCATTTGATCTCTTTCGGCACGGGCTTCGTTCAAGATTTTTTGATTGTCGGCTTTAAGACGTGCCATTTCTTCGCGAGCCTTGTCGGCTTCAAGTAGCGCATTTTCAATAGAAGTTTCACGTTCTTTAACGGCATTTAAGATAGGTTTCCAAGCAAACTTTTTCAATAGGAAAAAGAATATTAGAAAAAATAAAGTCATCCAAAAAATAAGTGTTTCGGGTGATGTTAAGTTCATATCGTTATATTTTTATTTTTAAAAATTTTGTTTTTAGCAATAAGAAAGAAAATCTTAAACCAACCGTTTAAGATTTTCTTTCAGTGTTCGGATTACTTAATCATGGCTACAACTACCGCAAATAATGCAACACCTTCTACAAGGGCTGCTGCGATAAGCATAGCTGTTTGAATTTTGTTTGCGAACTCGGGTTGACGCGCCATTGCTTCAGTGGCTGATCCCCCGATTCTTCCGATTCCGATTCCGGCTCCGATTGCTGCCAATCCTGCGCCGATTCCTGCTAATGATCCCATAATTTATTGTTTTTAGGGTTAATATTTATTTTAATCTTTTTATGCTGTTTGTTTTGTGTGTTCCGCTTCATGTTCGTGTCCGTGATCCTCAATGGCCAAGCCTATAAATAAGGCTGACAATATGGTAAAAATATAGGCTTGAATAAATGCAACCATTAATTCAATAAAACTCATAAAAATAACAAAAAATCCGGATACCGGTGCGACCATTAAAGTGCCACCGATAAATATTAAGGCTACCAAACTAATCATAATGGTGTGGCCGGCCAAAATATTGGCAAATAAACGTACCATCAAAGCAAAAGGTTTGGTAAACATACTGAGTATTTCGATGGGTATCATAATGGGCCATAATAACTTGGGAACATCCGGTGTTAAAATATGTTTCCAATAATATTTGTTACCGCTCAAGGTGGTTATGATAAATGTAAATACAGCTAATACAAACGTTATATATATGTTGCCTGTCAGATTATATCCAAAAGGTGAAAAGGGAATCAATCCGATTAAATTACTGAATAAAATAAAGAAAAATACAGTTAATAGATAAGGCATGTATTTTTCATATTTATCTTTGCCTATATTGGGAATGGCCACATCATCTCTGATGAAAATGATAATAGGCTCTATAAATCCGGCAATACCTTTAGGTAATTTTTTTGGATCTCGATATACTTTGGCAGTGAAATACATCACGATAAATAAGAGTATAAAACTCATTAAAATACCGGTAACATTTTTGGTAATGGAAAAGTTTAAAGGTCTTTTGTCAAAGTCAAAGGCCGAAGGATGATCATGTTCACCTACTTTGTCGGCATAGTAAATCACTTCGTGAATGCGGACAAATTTATTGCCTTTATCATCCGTCACCACAACTTTTCCGCTGTTATCACCTTTAAATTTACTTGAAGGAAAGACGCTTAAACCTTTATTTGTCCATAATATAATAGGTAAATGAATGGTTTTATGTATAAACGGTAATTCAAATTGATAGTCATGTGCATCGGCCAAATGGTGTGATACCAATTCACCAACATCAAACTGTTTATCATCTTCTTTTATTGTATGCGTTTCATGTTTGGCCTCGGTGGCATTTTCATGTTGTGCAAATGCACCGGAGTGAACCAATAAAAGGCTTATAAATAAGTATTTGAATAAATTATGCATCATGTCTTGTCAAAGATTTTTGCAAAAGTAAGATTTTTTTTCTTTTTGACAATTTTTTTTTGACAATTGTCAGGTTTTGACTAATGACAATTATGAGTCAGAAGTCATACTTATGAAATATGGGATTTATAATCTGATTATAGGGGCAAATGCACCGTATTTTAACAAATCGTTTTTTATTTTTATGGGTTGTCAATGCAGCACTCAAGCTGACACAGGCCTTTAATTATTATACTACCGGTTAATATATGGCAATAAGTATTATTATATCCCCGGGATTAAGGATATTATCCCCGGGAAATCATTAATTTTCATTGTAAACATCATTATAAATAGAAATGTTTTATTTTTGTAAGCATGTTGGGAATAAGCCGAAAAGCCAACTATAAAAATCAGGAGTAGGCAAAAACAATAAAAATAAATTATTATTATGAAAAAATTATTACTATTTACCGTATTACTATTAAGTGGTATGACTATCTATGCTCAAGAATTTCATTTCGGTGCAAAATTAGGTGGTGCAATAACAAACTTATCTGTCAGCAATGCTGAAGATGGTGCTCCTAATGCAGATTCCAAATTTGGATTTTATCTTGGTGTTGCAGGGGAGTATATGTTTAACGATCAATTTGCCATTGCACCTGAATTGGAAATTGCTACTGCAGGTGCAAAAAGTACTGCGGATTCTTCGGAAACACAATATGGTATAACTGTTACTACTTCAGGTAGTGAAGACATTAAAATGCTATATTTAAACGTTCCAATTATGTTTAAATATTATGCAAATGAAAACATTTCTTTGGATTTTGGACCTCAATTAGGTTTTTTAATGAGTGCCAAATATGATTATGATTATAAAGTAAAAGCTGTAGATGATACCGGTAGTGTTTTGTATGAAAATAGTGACTCTGAAAAAGATGCAGACATTAAAGACGAATTTAACTCCACTGATTTTGGGTTAAATATAGGTGCTACATATAAAATGGAAAGTGGTTTTTTTATTAACGCGAGATATTATTTAGGTTTGTCTAATATTGGTAAAGATACCGGTGATGCTACTATTAAGAATACTGCTATTAAATTTGGTGTAGGTTATTTCTTTAATTAAATGCACTACTAAGGAAACTTTGTTTTCTTTATAATATATAAGTTTAGAGGCTGTCCCCAAGACAGTCTCTTTTTTTTGATTTGAATGAGGTGGTTCCAAAAGATTGAATTTTTTGTCATTTGGAACGAATGAAAGGTTTTTTAGATTGAAATCAATGACTTAATTATGGTTTTTTGTCAAATTTTTTGATAAAATACTTTAAAAGCAACCTTATTTAAATAAATTCTAAGCGACTATTTTTCTTTTGGCGATAATACGAGAAAATGTATAAGTCCTTAATTTTCAGTTTTTTATAATGGTTACATGTTAAAAGATATTGAACCGGAGAGTATTTCTTAATAATATTACAAAACAATATATGTATTAATAAAAAAAGATTATCAATCAAAAAGAGGCTGTCTCATAAGACAGTCTCTTTTTTATTTTAATAATATGCCACTATTTTATTTTTTATGAGGAAATAAGACTTTATTTCAAAAATAGATCTAATGATTGTGTCTTTGAGAAATTTAATAAGTTGATTTAGTTTATATAT
>Ga0256843_1000161_pt1 | contig 59579 bp, 53 predicted proteins | sample AlvinellametaG_FD_191572 | JGI IMG/M metagenome (GOLD analysis project Ga0256843, IMG submission 191572) | Pompeii worm associated microbial communities from hydrothermal vent at the East Pacific Rise, Pacific Ocean - Alvinella | ecosystem: Host-associated > Annelida > Integument > Unclassified ...
TCTGGATAATGAAAAAAAACAAGTATAAATCAATAGATTTATTTGCAGGAATAGGCGGTATTCGTTTAGGCTTTGAACAAACTAAACGAGTAAAAAATATTTTTTCCGCAGAAATTGATAAGTACGCTTGTGAAACATATAATGAAAATTTTGGAGAAGATCCTTTTTGCGATGTAACAAAAATAACAGATGAAGAACTAAAAAATTTTCCTGATTTTGATATTTTATTAGCAGGTTTTCCGTGCCAAGCATTTAGTATTGCAGGGCGTAGAGGCGGTTTTGAAGATACTAGAGGTACTTTATTTTTTGATGTCGCAAGAATTATAAAAGCAAAAAAGCCAAAAGCCTTTTTGCTTGAAAATGTAAAAGGATTGACAAATCATGATAAGGGAAAAACATTAAGGACAATTATAAATACTCTTGAAAATGATTTGGGTTATAGTGTCCATGCTCAATTATTAAATGCAAAAGATTACGGTGTACCTCAAAAAAGAGAAAGAATTTATATAGTCGGTTTTAAGAAGGGAGAAGACGGGGAAGAGATAGATTTTGAATTTCCTGCACCTATAAAACTAAAAAAGAAAATTAAAGATATTATGGAAGAAGAAGAAGTTTCAAGTAAATATTATTTATCCGATACTTATTTAAACACCTTAAAAAAGCATAAAACCAGACATGAAGAAAAAGGAAACGGTTTTGGATATGCAGTTTTGAAGCATACGGATATAGCAAATACGATAGTCGTAGGAGGAATGGGTAAAGAGAGAAATTTACTTATTGATAAAAGGCTTACGGATTTTACTCCAAAAACCAATATTAAGGGTGAAATCAATAAAGAATATATAAGAAAAATGACTCCAAGAGAATGGGCAAGGCTTCAAGGTTTTCCCGATAGTTTTAAAATTCCGGTAAGTGATGCTCAAGCATATAAGCAGTTTGGTAACTCTGTTAGTGTTCCCGTGATTCATGCAATAGCCAAAGCAATAATTGAAAAATTAGATAATTTAGAAAAACATAATAGCAAGTATGAAAAAAAGAATATCCCTTTAAGCAAAACGGATAAAGAAAAAATAGCCGTATAAAGAAATTTTATGAAAGATAAAAAAGAAAAGAAAAAGAATAGGGGAGAGTGGAGTGAACTTTATGTCTTTTTTAAATTACTTGCAGATAAAAAACTATATGCAGCAGATGCTAATTTAAATAAAATTGAAGATATCTACTATCCGGTTCTAAAAATACTTAGAAAAGATTTTATTGGTGATTTTGAATATCATACAAATTCGGTAATTAAAATTATTGATTCAAACGGAAACCTTCTTGAAGAAATACCAATCAAGGAATTTAAGGATAAGTCTTTATTATTGCTTAACAAAATAAAGACTTTAAAAGGTAGAGCTTTTGAAATTCCGGAACTGGAAAGCTTTCTTAAAAAAATAAAAATAACAAAAGTTAAGGGAAAAAGTTCCGAAAAGAGAGATATAACTATTGTCGTGCATGATATGTTTACCGGATTTAATCCAAAGCTTGGATTTAGTATTAAATCAAGAATCGGAGGTGATTCAACTTTATTTAATTCAAATAAAAATAAAACAAATTTTATTTATAAAATAAAATGTAAAGGTAGTTTTAGCGATAAGGATAAAAATGAAATCAATGCAATAAATACAAAAAGAAAACTTAAAGATAGAGTGAAAAAAATATATGAAAAATCATGTAAGTTGGAATTTGTCGAAATCGGAAGCCCTCAATTTTCAAATAATTTAATGATTATTGATTCTTCTTTGCCTTTGATTGTCGCAGAAATGCTGAAACTTTATTATCTTGCCAAAGCAACTACTATATATGATATAACAAAAATTTTAACAGATAATAATCCTTTAAATTTTGATCTAACGGAAAGTCAGCCTTTCTATGAATATAAAATAAAAAACTTCTTAACGGATACTGCTTTAGGAATGACTCCCGAAACACCGTGGAAAGGTATTTATGATGCGAACGGAGGCTATATTGTGGCTAAAGAGAATGGTGAAGTCTTGTGTTATCATATTTATAATCACAATGCATTTCAAGAATACCTTTTTAAAAATACAAAATTTGATTCTCCAAGTAGTAGTAAACATGAATACGGAAGTATTTATGAAGATAATGGAGAATTTTACATTAATCTTAATTTGCAGATTCGGTTTATATGAAGTTGTGTTTTAATCATATTCCCGCAGACGGCTAAGTCAAAAATATTACAATTTTTCTTAGACAATACATTTAAGAGTTGATGAATTAATATATGCTGAAAAAACTAATAAAATAAGAAGTTGAGACTACTTAATCTTGCATACATTATTATAGTATCGAAAAGAGGGAAGTATCACTCCCCTCTTTTTAAAAATATTATCTTCCTCTTCGTCCCTGATTGCCGTAAAATGTGCCGTCAAGTGCACGGTTGAAGGCATTGAGGTGGTTGTAGCTGCCGTTTAGAAGTGTTTGATATACCTGAAGTATATCGGCGGGAGCATCTGTCATTCTTGCTTCAAGGTCTGCGATATCTGTTTCTTCGATTAGAACGCCTACGTTATAAGCACTTGTGAGAGACTCTTCACCCATTGCGACAAGTTCGTCGTAGAGAGCTTGAATCTCACTGTTTTCAAATACTCCCGGAGTATCTTCTATGACGGGAACGGGGATACCGTATTTGACAAGTAGTGTTTTTACGGCGTTCATATGATTTTGTTCTGCATTTTGAATATTTGAGAAGATGGAAACTCCCCAGATATTTGCCAGTGCACCGTAAACATCTCTTGCCATTTTCTCTTCCTGATACATAAATACGAGATCGTCGATTTGTTCTTGCGTCAATGACGATACAGTATCGGTAAGAAGTGTGTAGTTTGATTGTGTGACGGTTTGGTTACTTCGATGTCCGTAACCGCCTCTTGCAAAGGCAACACTTGAGATAAGTCCTGCACAAAGTACTACTGAAAGTAATCTTTTCATGATAAACTCCTTGAAAAAAATTTGTTTTTCAAGTGAAATGATAAAACAAAACCATTACCAAAGTATTAACTATTTAATAATTATCTTAATATAAACAAATAATTAAATCCCATGAAAAATATAGCGAACGAACAACATCTGCAGTGTAAGGGTCGAAACTTGTCCAAAGTTTCGGGGTACTCTAGCGAAGCCGTTTGAGAGAGCTTGTATTTTTCAGAGGGCTCAATTTGATATTTTCTTATTTATATGTGTTTATCTTCAGTCCATATACTTATGCTATACTTTCGTTATGAAAATACTACTATTAGAAGATGATGAAATTTTATGTGAAAGTTTGCAGGAGTTCCTTGAAAGTGAAGGGTTTGAGGTCGATGTAGCCCATGACGGGGAAGAGGTGTATGACCTGACCTATGAAAAGAGTTATGATCTGTATATTTTCGATATTAACGTTCCCAAAGAGAACGGTTTTGATGTTTTGAAACGACTGAAAGAGGCGGATGATACGACACCTACTATCTATATCACCGCATTAACGGATATAGAGTCGATTTCAAAAGGGTTTTCTTTGGGAGCGGAAGACTATATCAAAAAGCCTTTCGATCCCGAAGAACTGGTGATACGTATTAAGAGTAAATACCTGAAAGAAAACGAGGAGATTGTCTACAAAGATATCGTTTACAATCCCGTTACCAAAGAGTTGCGAAAAGACGGAAAAGTGATCGGGCTGGGCGAAGTGCAACAGGCTATTTTTCATGAATTGATCACAAATATTGGAAAAGTAGTGAGTACCTACAGGCTTATGGAGCAGTTAGAACATCAAAACTCCAATGCACTGCGTGTCAATCTTGCAAAATTGAAATCCAAACTTGATTTGGATATCAAAAATATTCGAGGGCAGGGTTATATCCTTGAAAAAGTATGAGATAGAGTCTCTTTTAAAAAGCTTTTTTATCTTTTTTGCATTGCAGATGATTTTATTGTCCGTAATCATCATGCAAAGTTACCGTCAGGGACTTCACTCCATAGACGACCAGATCAGAAGTCAGATGAAGATCTGTAGTTTTGATTTGAAATGTGAAGGATTGGAGTTGGACTTCGTTCCCCGAAGCGATGGCAATCAAACCGGTGTTTTGTACAAAAAAGGTGATGTTTACAGTTTTTTTGACGTACCGACGGCAGATGATTATCTCTTAAAAGTGATTTTGCCCGAATCAAAATATCAGGAACGTATCAAAGCGTTAAAAACGGAACTGGCGAAAAAGTTTATCGTATATGCTTTATTGATAGCATTGTTGTCGTTTCTTTTTTCTTTATATGCACTCAGACCGTTGAAAAAGGCGTTGGATTTAAATGAAGAATTTGTCAAAGATATGCTTCATGATATCAACACCCCTTTAAGTTCACTGGTTGTAAATTTCAAGCTTTTTAAAAAGGAGATAGGCGAAAACAGAAAAATAGAGCGTATGGAATCAAGTGTCGCTACTATTTTATCTTTGCAAAACAATTTAAAAGCATTTTTGGATAATTCGGTGTTACAAAAAGAGCATTTTGATTTGAAAACGATTATAGAAGATCGTATCGCCTATTTTCGAGCCATATATCCCGATATTACTTTTAAATCGGATGTAGAAGCTTACAGGTTGTATGCAAATAAAGATGCGTTTACTAGAATACTCGATAATATTTTAAGCAATGCATGTAAATACAATAAAGAGAATGGCTCCGTGATAGTTACTACACGGGATTATCTTTTGTTGATCGAGGATACCGGAGAAGGGATCAAACATCTTGGAAAAGTGTTTCAGCGTTTCTATAAAGAGACACAAAGAGGTATGGGGATAGGATTGCATATTGTCAAGAAATTATGCGATGCACTTGGTATAGGGATTCGTATAGAGAGTACGGTAGGTAAAGGTACCATTGTTGCTCTGGATTTGGGGAAGGTAATACAGAAGTAATGTTTATAGTGCATAATAGTTTAAGAAAATGTGAAAAACAGGAAGTGTAAAGATATGTTTAAGAAAATAATATGGTTGCTTTTGATGTTGTTTGCTGTTCTTGAAGCTGCCGGAGGTGATCTTCAGGAAAAACTTGCAAAGTTGCAAACTTTACCGAAATCCGAACGTTTTATGCTGATGAACCAAATCAAAAAAGAGCTTGCCCAAATGAACGCACAACAACGTCAGCAAGCTTTGCAGAAGTTGCGTGCTTCGATGCATAAGGGTAGAGGAAGACATCAGGGGCAAGGTTTGCATAAGCATCAGGGTATACATAGACAAGAGGGAAGACAGGAACCTTTGCATAGAAACTTTGAACATCAGCCGCAGCAAAGAGAACCGATCCATCAAAATGTGCAAGGTTCAAGACCACAGGGTGAACAGAGACCTCAAAACAGCGGTATGAATAAGCAGCACGGTAAAAGATAGAGACAGAGGTGCTTGTGATTCGAAAAGTTCTCTTTTTACTGCTTTGCACGACTGTTTTGTTGTATGCGCAGTTTGTCGATGACGATATGGACGGTGTCGCAAACGAAGATGATCTCTGCCCCAATTCTGCCTTGACGGATATCGTCGATGCGAAGGGGTGTGCCGTAGACAAGGTTGTCTTTAAGAAAGAACATCATTTCGATGTAACGCTCGGTTACTCCTACAGTAAGCTTGACAGCAATACTTCCCAGCATTCGCAAAGTCTTTCTATGGGGTATTATTACGGTAACTTCAGCGCCTATTTGTATACTTCAAACTATGATTTGCAAAACGGAGAAAGCGGTACGGGAGATAGCACGTTAGCGTTTTATTACAGGCAAATAGACAAACAAATCGCATTTAAATTCGGTGCGGGGGTGTATATCCCGACTAACGATACTCCCGATAACAAAACGGATACTTTTTTAAGTGCGAAGGTGACCTATTATTATCAAAAATATGACTATACACTCAACTTTCAACACACTTTCATGAATGATTTTCAGACGGTTGATACCGACAGGATTTCTGTAAGTGCGGGCTATCTTATTTCGGAAAAAGCATATGCTTCACTTACCTTTTCCACACAAAACTCTATGTATCAAAGTGATGATGATATAGATGATATTTCATTGTACGGGAGTTACTATTTTGATAAACACTGGTTTATGTCCGGTGAAGTTTCGCTCGGTTTGAGTGACAGTGCTACTGATTTTTACTATGTTTTCAATGTGGGATACTACTTTTAAACTAAGATTCATCTTAAATTCATATTAGTTGATTAGAATATAAAGCTATTTTAACGCAAAGGAATAGAGTTATGTTGAAAAAGTCCGTATTGTTGATAGCTTTATCTGCGACGTTGGTATTTGCTTCGGATGCAAAGAGTCTGCTGGAAAAAAACTGTGCTTCGTGTCATATGCTGACAACGCCAACCCCTGAAATGATTCCGACTTTCAAAGCACCGGCTATGGATGCTGTCGGGTTTCACCTCAAGCTTGCGATGCAAGATCCCAAAGAGATGGAAAAATTTATCGTAGATTATGTACAAAATCCTGATGCTTCCAAGTCTGTTTGTGAATCGAATAAAGTACAAAAATTTGGTGTTATGCCCTCTTTGAAAGGAAAAGTTTCCGAAGAAGATTTGAAAAAAATCGCTACGTATATCGTGATGCACTATCCTTCTCAGGCTTTTTCCTCGATGATCAAAGAGATACAGAAAAACGACAAGATGAACGCTCTTTTAAACTCTCCTTTTTTGATAAATCAGGACGGATTGCCGCACCTGACAAAGCTTTTGATTCAAAACTGGGATAAAGCGAAACTTGGATTGACGCCTGAGCAAAAGAAAAAACTGCTGGTAATTCGTAAAGAGACTTTGGGTACGATCAAAAAGATCAAGGAGCAGGTAAGTGCTCTGGAGGCGGAAGTGATCGAAGCGATGGTAGATAGAGAAGACCCAAAAAGTGTCGATAAACAGCTTGAAGAGATAGCCAAACTCAAAACGGAAGCTACCCGTGCCCATTTAAAATGTATTCATGATACGCTGAATATTTTAAATGACGATCAGGTTGCGTATCTTTTACCGTTTGGAGATTACTGAGTTTTGAAATATCCACTATGATGCACCATACGATTTTACTTCTGGAAGATGATTTACAGCTAAGCGATACGGTAAAACAGTTTTTATCGATAAACGGCTATGAAGTATGGTGTGCCTATGACGGGATGCAGGCGGAAGAGATCGTGTATGAAAAGTCGATTGATTTGATGCTTTTGGATGTTAAAGTACCACGTTTGAACGGTTTTGAGTTATTAAAGAAAATCCGTGCACAGAAGAAAGAGATTCCGACGATTTTCATCACTTCGCTAAACAGTGTGGAAGATGTGGAAAAAGGGTTCGGACTTGGGTGTGATGACTATATTCGTAAGCCTTTTGCGCTTAAAGAGTTGTTGGTGAGGGTTGATTCCTTGCTTCGCCGCTCTTACGGTACCGTAGAAGAAAAAGTACAAATCGATACCTCTTATTCGTTCGATCTTAAAGAGCTTCAGCTTTACAAAGGAGAGGATAAAGTACCTCTGAAAACCAAAGAGTTAAAGCTTCTGGCACTCTTCCTTCGCCATCCCAACGAACTGCTTGATTATGAAAAGATTTACGAAGCGTTGTGGGACTATGTGGAAGAGCCCAGTACCGGGGCGCTTCGGACTTATATCAAAACCCTTCGGGCGTTGATAGGCAAAGAGCGTATCGAAACAGTCAAAAATATAGGATACCGTTTTGTTAAGTAGTGAAAAACGCAGTCTCATACGTTTTTTACTTATCTATCTAACTTCCACTTTTGTTTTATTTGCATTGGCTTCATGGACTTTTTACACTTCTGCCAAAAAACATCTGCTCGATCAGCAAAGAGAAGTGTTGAAATATGAAGCGGGAAAGATGAAATCGAAACTACGTATATTGCATCAGTCCAATGCTCCCGTGTTGTACTATCCTAAAGCGCAGGAGGTTTTTTCCGCCATTTACGATTTGGATCAAAACTATATTTTCGGAAATTATCCTTCCCCGCCCGATATCAAACATCTTCATTTTGAAAATACCCTTTTTCATGTTGAAAAAGTGGAGCCTTATTATCTGGGTGCAGCATATCTTTTGTTATCCAAACCTATCGATGAAGAGCCTATTGCGAATTTGCAGAAAAACATACTGCTATTTATGCTTGGAGGAGGGGTGTTTTTTGCCATACTGGGATATTTTCTGGGAAAACTCTTTATCGCTCCTATGCGTGAATCCATAGAGCAGATGAATCATTTTATTCAGGATACGACACATGAACTAAATACGCCTATTAGTACGATTTTAACCAATATCGAAATGCTTGAGGCATTGGGTAAGTGTCAAAAGGGTAGTGAAGAGTTGAAGAGGATTGAAATCGCCTCAAAAACGCTTAGTCGTATTTATGATGACTTGACGTATCTCAATCTCAATCACGACTATCATCGCAATATCGTCGAAGTCGATTTTTCCGCACTGGTGCAGGAGCGTATCGACTATTTCGGGGCGATGGCGGAAGCGAAAAACCTGACGGTGAAGAGCAAAATCGAACCGAAAATATTTCTCATGATCGACAAAAACGATGCGCTTCGCCTCATAGACAACCTGCTTTCAAATGCAATCAAATACAACCGTATCAACGGTAAACTGGAGATTTTTCTAAATGAAAAATGTTTTATGGTTAAAGATACGGGAGTAGGGATCAAAGCCAAAGAGTTAAGCCGTATTACGGAACGGTTTAAACGAGCCAACAAAAGTGAAGGTGGATTTGGCATAGGGTTGCATATTGTCAATCAGGTAGTACAGAATTATCATTTTGTGCTGGAGATAGAGTCTGAAGACGAGAAAGGAACGAAAGTATGCATATATTGGTAAAAACGGGTTTTTTATGGTTATTGCTATCAACGATGGTATTTGCGGATACTTTGGATCAAAAGTGCCTTTTATGTCATCAAAAACAGCAGATTCCTACGGAGTTGATATATAAACGATATTTGACAAAATACAGCACAAACGAACGGATCAGTAGAGCGATTTACCGATACTTGCAAAATCCGACCAAAAAAAGTTCTATCATGCCTCTGCAGTTTTTTCTGAAGTTTCCTATGAAAAAACCGTTGCAGATGACTCCTGACGAACTTCATGAAATGGTAAAAAAATTTGTACAAAGGTTTGATTTACGTCAAAAATTACGTCTGGAAAGATAAGGGATATATTAAAAATATTATAAAATATTTATTTTAACTTTGATAGAATGGAATATTTTTATAAAAAACTCCAAATCCAGGTAGTAAATGTATAACAATTTAAAAGATAAAAAAGTTTTGTATATAGAGGACGATCAAGTTGTTCTCAAAAATATTTCCAAACTGTTACAAAACTATTTTGCACATATTTATACTGCATATGACGGGGAAGAGGGTTATAAAAAGTTTATGCAGTATAAAGTCGATTTGCTGCTGGTGGATATAGAGCTTCCCAAACTAAACGGTATCAATCTTATCAAAAAAATACGCAAATACAACAGTAGCATTCCTATTGTCGTGATTTCCGCCTATACGAAAACGGACTATCTGTTAGAGTCGGTGGAGTTGAAACTCGATAAATACATCGTCAAACCTTTTACCTCCCGAAAGCTTCATGAACTGCTTGAAAAACTCAATGAAAGCTTTATGCATAGTAATTATCTCTCGATAGCCGAAGATGTATATGTAGATAAAGTGCGGGGTGTGATCAATACGCATGGAAAAGTACATACGCTAACGGTAAAAGAGTTGGAGTTTTTAGAACTTCTGGCGGCAAAAGGGTATGTAACCTACGACGATATCAACCTTATCTGGAAAGACAACCCTCCTACATCTTACGCCGTGCGCTCCTTTATCAAAATACTTCGTAAAAAACTTCCTCCGAAACTTTTAAAAAACAAGCAGAGTCTGGGATATTATATTGAGAAAAAGCTATGAAGTATAAAATCTCTCAAAAACATATACGACTTCTTATCATCCTGTTTCCTCTTGCCGTACTGCTGATCTATGGTTTTGTGACTTATCTGTTTTTGTCTTACATACAACAAAACGACACTTCCAAAGAGATTGCACAGTATGAAAAACTTTTTTTGGATAACCAAAAAGAGATTCTTAAAGAGAAGGTGGAAAATTTAACGGAATATATCGACTACTACGATAAAAAACGCTCGGATCAGGTGACAAGCGAGTTGAAAGAGTTTGTGGACGCATGTGCGAAAATAGCGGACAATCTATATGCTTCGGGAAAAGGAAAAAGAAGTATCCTCGCCGCTTTTAACGATGTGGAGTTTGCGGATGAAATAGGGGAAATATTCATCATGAATATGCATGGATATGTCTATAAGCACTTTGATAAGAGTCTTCAAAAGCGTATTGCCAGAAATTTAACAGATGCGGACGGAAGAGAATTTATCAAAGATTTTATTCGGGTGATACAGTATGAAAAAGCCGGTTATATACTCTATAGCTGGTACAAGTCGGGATATCCGCGGGATATGATGTACGACAACCTGGCATATGTTAAAAAGATAGCCTATAACGACTGGTTTATCGGAGCGGGATTTTTCCTCGATGATTTACAAAAAAGCATTCAAAGGGATATCATAGACTATATAGACGGGCATATGAAAGTCAAAGACGGCTTTTTCTATATTTTGGATAAAAACCAAAATATCGTTTACTGCCCGGAGGAGAAAGTTTCCAAAGAGTTACAACGCTATGCGATGGAAGAGATGTTTATCGATGCAAAAAACAACCTCTATTATAGTAAGTATCTTAAAGAGTACGGGTGGTATATCGTAGGTGTGCAAAACTTGCATAACAGTATGCAAGAGTTTACCGGCAAACAACTGACTAAAAGCAGTATGGTGCATAACGTCAAAAAAGATTTGATGTTACTCGGTATTGCGTTGCTGGCGTCTATTTTACTCTCTTTGTATCTGTCTTCGGTGATCTACCGTAAATTTAAAAACTATGAAGCGCAACTGAACGAAAGTCACGACAAAATGATGTTTCGTACCAAACAGGCGCTTATCGGTGAACTCTTTAGTATGATAGCCCATCAGTGGCGTCAGCCTATCAATAAAATCGCCTCGATCGTGGCTTTGATGAGAGCTGAAATGCACGGTGGAAAAGTGGATGAAAAAGAGTTGGACAACAGCCTTGAGGAGATAGAAGAGAGCATAGAATATATGAGTGAAACGATAGAGGATTTTCGTACTTTTTACAAGCCGACAACGGCGATAAAAGTGGTCAATTTGAAAGATTTAATCAACAGATCAGTGGCATTTTTAAACAATGCCATCGAGAAAAAAGAGGTTAAAGTTATTCAAAAACTGGCGGATGATATTGAGATAAAATTGTATCGGAACGAATTTTTACAAGTGATGCTCAATCTCTTGAAAAATGCCATAGATGCCACGGACAGGGGCGGGGTGATTACATTGCGTTTGTATCGTCATGGTAAAAAAGTGATTATTTCGGTTGAAAACAGCGGTAAACCTATATCGGAAGAAGTTATGAAAAAGATATTTCAGCCTTATTTTACAACAAAGAAAGATTCGATGGGGCTTGGGCTTTATATGACAAAGATTATCGTGGAAAAACACATGAAAGGAGAAATCCTGATCGAGAGGCTTGAAAACGGTACAAAATTTCTTATTATCATATAGTTTTATTTAATATAAAAAATAATTTAAATTATTTAAGATTGACACAACTTTGACACACTTTATCGATATACTTCCTTTATAAATATTCAAAGGGAAGGTTATGGTTGATTTGAAGAAAATATCCGGGAAAGAGATCGCACATGCTATAGGTAAAACTCCTCCTGCAATTACCTATATGAAAAAGCAGAATGAAAAAGAGTTTATACTTTTGAAACTGGGACTGTTATGCAATAAGCTTGGTCTCGATGAAGATGATTTGGTTGCAATGTACAATTTAAAGAAAATAAAACTTAAAGGTATGAACCTTTTTGAAGATAATTAGAATTTTTCCGCGTATTTTAGAAAGCGTGAAGAGTATATCCCGGATAGGGAATATACTCTTTTGTGTTAGAATGAATAACGAAGATTTGTATAGAAGTATCTGCCCGGCTCGTTCATGAGCATAACGTTATTGTCTCCGCCTGTCGTTAAGAGGATAAGATCTTTATAGGTATTCGAAACTGCATATGTTTTATCAAATACATTGTCCACACCTACTGTCAACTCAAAGTTCTTTCTAAATGTCTTGGAAGCTTTGAGGTTTACAACCGTATATCCCGCCAACTCCTGTTCACCGTTTTCCGCATCGTATTTCGTCCATCTGTCGGAACCTACTACTTCCGCTTTTAACATAGTGGAATCATCGTAGTTGTAGTTTGCTGCAAGGTTAAATTTAAGCGGTGGAACTTCCGGCATATTGGTACCTGTTTCACCTGTGAGAGGATCGTCTTTTTTTCCTCTTTGGTATGCCGCACCGTAGTCGAAGTAGAGGTTGTCAAGTGCGAAATAGCTACCGCTGATTTCCGCTCCGTAAACTTTGGCATCAACGTTTTCATAGGCATTTTGTGCCATACCCATTTTATTTTTTTTGCTGGCATTGTATGCGATAAAATTATCAAGCATTGAGTAGAAGGCTTTTGCTTTAAATGTAAAGTTTTCAAACTGTTTTTCAAGACCTGCGTCGAGTTCGTAGTTTACCGTATCGTCAAGATCAGGTGTGCCTATGACGTTACCCATACTGCCTATCCAGTAAAGTTCTTTTGCGTCCGGAACACGTGAAGAACGACCGATACCTATATAATATTTATCGTCGTTTTGTCTGTATGTGGTAAGTACGTAACCGTTTAACTCCGTATAGTCGTTGTCTTGCTGGTTCGGGTTTTTAGAGGTGATAGATGTGTCGTCATAACGCATACCTAGTTCCAGTTCCAGGTTTTGCTTAAGTGCGACTTTGTCTTTTAAAAAGAGTGCGTAATTTTCCGTATCTACATCATAGATACTGTGAAATTTCGCTTCGGGGAAGGGCTTACCGTTTTTATAGTAACCTCCGTCCCAGTTTCTCAGACTATAGTCAAAACCTGCTGTAAGGGTGTGGTTGCCGATATCGAAACTGTTTTTGAGTTTCGCTCCCTGACCTGTGGTATCCAGCTTGTGTGTCACTTCAAACCCTTTTGATTTAGCCGTCATTCTGTATTTGGTGGACATAGGGTGTTCTACTGTGGAGTAGTAGGTTTGAAGTTCGAGCTTTTTAGAATATTTCCCCAAATCTTTTGCGATGTATTGGAGGTTGTAGATATCGGAGTCGTCGTAGATGGCATCCATTTTGGAGGATGGGTAGAGTACGTCGTCGCTTCTGTTTGCCGTATAGCTTAGTCTTAGTTCATGATTATCCGCGATATCCCAGAAGATTTTACCCATCAGTGTCTTTTTTGTGTAAGCGTCCATATCCTGATACTGTGGCTGGTATTGTGCCGAAGCGGGAGCTTTTCCTTCTGCGATATTGCGTGCGATTTGTCCGACAAAGTCGTTACCGTCGCCATCTTCGTATTGATCGCTTTTTTCGGTAGAACCGGAGAGAAGGAATTTTACACTATCGGTTCCTCCGCTTACGGAAAACGCTCCTTTTTGATAACCGAAACTTCCAAGACCGAGATTGATATCTCCTTTTAACTCTTTGGACGGTTTGATTGTGTGGATTTTGACAGCGGCACTGAGCGCTCCGAAATCTTCGATGTCGTAAGGACCTTCTTCGATCTGGATATAGTCGATGTTGTTTGTCAATACATGAGAAACGGGAGGATCCATTCTGTTCGGACACGCACCGAACACTTTCGCTCCGTCTATGGTGACGAGGATGTTGTCTTTTTTCTGTCCTCTTACGATAATATCGTTGGCGATACCGGATCTTCTGACGATCGAAACGCTCGGAGACTGTTTGAAAAGTGCTTCGGCAAGGTCTGCGGACTTGATATCTTCTCCGTGGACATCTTTGATCACTTCCGTATCTACCGTGGTATCGACGTTGATAGTTCCAAGCTCCGCGTCGCCTGCATACAGAGACAGGGTGCATACTAGTGAAAGGTAAACAGCTTTTTTGACATTCATCATAACTCCTCTAAATTTCGATAGAAAAATTATGACAGGGCTCTGTTAATTTTTTGTTAATTTTAGTGGATTTGGTAATGTAATTTTAATCTTATATGAAGAGGTAAATGTTGGGTAACACTGCTTGTATCTACGGGAAATGCTCCAAGAACAGCATTGCGTGCGGAAGTACGAAAGACGGTGGGACCTTTGATTTGCAGATTTTGCAGAGTACCGGTTTTTGAAATGGTAAACGAAACTTGTACAATGCCTTGCATCCTTCTCTTTTTTGCGATGTGGGGATAGCTTTTGCCTTTGTCTATTTTTTGGCGTAAACGGGTGAGAAAACGCTCTTTTGCTGCAAGAGAAGAGGTAGCTTTTCGTGCCGGTTGCGTAACGGCAGGCATTTGGCTTTTATATGTAGAAACGCTTTCAGGTAGGAATTGTTGTTTTACGACTTTTACGACCTTCTCTTTTTTCTGGTGCTTTTTGTGTGCTCTCTTTTTTCTTTTCTTTTTCGGTTTTCGGTGAACGGGTGGTTTTGTGGTGATGACAGGTTTTTCGATAGCGGTTATACTCTCTTCGATGAGTGGCGGAGTAGCAGAGATGTGGTGTTCTTGTAGTTGTGGTTTTTCCAAAAAATCTTCAAGATCCGGTTGCGGCGGTATTTGTGGAGGCGGGATGAAAGTTTGCAAAGCGAATTCGAGTGTTTTTACGGGAGGGTTTTGTATGATGACTCTGTTTTTATTGAGGTAGATATAGCCTGCAACAAGTGCGATATAAACTGCCAAAGTGATAAAAAAGGAGAGTTTATACCGATGTTTTTGCATAGCCGAGTGCCTTTACTGTTTGGTTACGATGGAGACATTGGCAAAATTTCTGGACTTTAAAAAGTCGATAACATCGACAAAAAACTGAAAAGGTGTCTCTTTATCCGTATGAATGGAAACGACAGTTTTTTGCGGATCGAGAGAGGAGACTTCGCATTGTAGCTGGGTTAGAGAAAGCGGTTTTTTATTGAAAAAATAGTTTCCTGTTTTTTCGATAGTGATGACGACACTTTTTTTCTCTTCTTTCTTTTTACTGCTTGCTTTCGGTAAGTCGACTTTGATTGCCCGGTTGGTTACAAAAGTAGCCGTGGCAAGTACGATGACAAGCAGTACCAAAACTATGTCGATGAACGGAACGACATTCATCTTTTCAAATCGTTCACGTCTCATGTGCGTTTTTGATCCCGTATAACTTCCCACTGTGCGATGAGTCTGTCCACTTTTGTCAAAAGTGTATTGTAAATCACCGTTGCGGGGATGGCTACCACCAGACCGGCTGCAGTGGCTTTGAGTGCCAGAGCCAGGTGTTTCATGATTTCGGCGGGGTTGATGTCGTTTTGATTTTCTCCTATGACATAAAAAGTCAAAATGATAGCCAGTACAGTTCCCAAAAGTCCTATATATGGTGCGGTTGAACCGATAGAAGCGATGGTAGGCAAGTGTTTGAAAAGATCCAGTTCAAGCTCTTTTTGGTGGGTGTATTGTTCCAGATTTACGTTTTTGTAGTATAAAAGCCGCTCTATCAGCAGCCAGAAGGTGATAAAACTCAATAAGCCCAACAAGCCTAAAATCCCATAATCGACAATATTTTTCAACTCTTCTACCGGCATTTTTTCTCACTTATAAAAAATATGTATGATTATAATTGAAAAGAGTTAAGTTTATGTTAAAGTCGTTAAATTTAAAGAACGGCTTAAGCAATTCATCTAAGGTTCATATAGCCTCGGTATACTATCCGTTTTATTGAAACGGGAGTATTTATATGAAGCACTTTTTTTATCTCTCTATACTGACAGCTTCGTTACTGGCGGAAAGCCTTGATGAAGTAGTGGATTATGCATTGACGCATAGTACGATGATAAAACAGACCAAAGCCGGGCAGGAATTGGCAAAACTCAAACACAAACAGAGTAAGGCGCAACGATACGGTGAGTTTGATATTGTGGGAAATTATACGCATTATAATTTACCAAGAACACTCGCACCTTTGACGCCTTCTACCATTGCAGCGGGACAGCCTATAACAACTACGAAAGATCTTTACAGTGCAGGCGTTACTTACAACGTTCCTCTTTTTACAGGATTTGCACAAACGCGAAATGTCGAGATAGAGCATCTTGCAAAAGAGATGGCGGATGTGAAACTGAAACTGACAAAAGAGCAACTGGTATACAACGTACGCTCTTTATATGTGACCATACTTAGTTTACGGGAGATGTTGCAGGCGCAAAAAGCATATACCAAAGCCCTTTTCAAACTTCATGAACAGATCAGATATGAAGTGTCACTCGGTAAAAAAGCCAAAATCGATCTTTATAAAGCCGATGCATCTCTTCAGGGCTCAAGAACACAGGAACAGGTGATAGAGGCAAATCTGAATATCACCAAAGCGACACTCGCTTCACTTGTCGGTAAAAAGATCGACCGTTTCGCAGCCGTGCCGATTGATGTGCGTAAAAATAGCTACGATATGCAGGAACTACAGCAAACACTGGTCAATCTGAAAAAAGTAGAAGCAGAAACACTCTCCGTAGAAAAAGCGGAAAAAATGGTTTCTAAAACCGAGTCGGTACGTTATCCGCAAGTGGGACTCTCTGCGTATCTTGGTAAAAACTACGGGGAAGATCTCAAAAGCAACGACTGGGATGACGAAACCCTCTGGCAGGCAGGGTTAAATGTCAAATACAACGTTTTGGATTTCGGTCAAAGTGCCATCAATATCCAAAAAGCGAAAATTGCGAAAATGCAGGCAGTTTTGCATAAGGAACAAACCTTGCTCGATTTACAGAAAGAGTTGCAAACCGCCATCTCCAAAATCTCTCAAAACAGAGCGGTTTATGTCGGAAACAAGGCTGCACACCGCTTAAGTGCCGAGAGTGAAAAAATCGAAAAAGTACGTTATGAACACGGTGCGTCGACACTTAACGATTTGCTACTGGCACAAAGCAGAACGCAACAGGCTAAGGCAAAAACGATCCAAAGCAAATACGATTATCAAAAAAGTATATATTATTTAGATTATTTACTGGAAAAGGGTAGTACAGATGAAAATAAGTAAAAAAACGGTTGTAACAGTAGTCTCACTTATAGGTGTAGTGATTTTGGGTGTAAAAGGGAAGAGCCTTTTGGAAAAAAGACGCGCCGAAGTGGCAAACGAACCGGTTGCGGCGGTAGAGAAGATGACTATCCCCGTAGTTTATGCAAAAGAGGGCGAACTGGCGCAGAAAGAGACTTTTTTAGCGCAGCTTCTGGCGCAAAAGAGTATCAAACTCTCTACAAAATTGGCGGGTTTTGTCGAAAAGGTATATGTCGAAGAGTCTCAGTTCGTACATAAAGGTGATCCTTTGGTAAAAATCGACGCTACGGAAATCAAGTCAAATATTGACGCGCTTCATGCAACATTAAAAGCGCAGCAAAACGACTTGGCGGTTGCAAGAAGTATTTACAACAGAAATAAAAAGCTCTATGACGTAGGCGGACTTGCAAAAGAGAAACTCGATCTTTCTTTGGTGGGGTTAAATGCAAAATCTTCTATGGTCGAAAATACGAAACAAAAGATCGTACAGTTAAATCATCAACTCTCATATCTGAAAATTCTGGCTCCGTTTGACGGAGTGGTAGATACGGTGATCCTTCATGAAGGAGATCTTGCCGCAGCGGGTAAACCGCTTCTTGCGATGAGTAGCAGTGCGGAAAAACTGGTATTTTCCTATGCACCGGCTTTGGAAAGTAAAATCAAAAAAGGGGCTCCGGTATTTTGGAAAGATAAAATGGTGGGTGAAATCAAATCTCTTTACAACACCTCTTTAAACGGACTCAATGCTGCCGAAGTTGCATTGCATGAAGAGATCGATCAGGCTTTGGGAACAAATCTCAGTATCGATGTCATGACGCAGAAAGTACAGGGATGTGTCGTACCTTCGGATACCCTGGTTCATAAAAAAGAGGGTGTTTTTGTGATGACTTATGAAAACGGCAGATTTACACCGCAGCCGGTTTCGGTGAAAATGGAAGTTGAAAACAGCGCAATCATCGTACCTTGTACGACAAAACCTTTGGCAAAAGGAACGGAAGTAAAACTCTCTTCGCTTCCGGCGTATGAACACGTTGAGATAACGGGAGCGAAATAATGAGCAAAGAGTCCACTACCTGGGTCGAAAAGATCCTCAAAAAACCTCATATTATCATCTCGTTTCTTGCCCTTTTTATCCTTTCGGGGATGATGGGGTATAATAAGATACACAGAAACCTTTTCCCAAACTCCAATTATCCTGAAGTGGCATTGGTTATCGTTGAACCCGGAGCTTCTGCAAAAACGATGGCAAGTAACATTGCCGTACCGGTAGAAGAAGAGTTATACGCTCTGGATGAAATCCGCCGTGCCTATTCGACTACCATCGATGAAGTAACGGTGATTCGTGCGGAGTTTGAATACAGTAAAAACATCGATACGGCGGTAAACGATGTAACCAACGCACTTTCCAAAATCCGTGCGAAACTCCCTTCCGATATCAAAGAGCCTCAGATTATCAAAATTACCGAGGCGACCGCTCCGATTTTAGTCATCTCAATGTCTGCCAAAGATGGTGCTCCTTTGAGTCTGGAAGATATCAGAGATCTTGCTACAGGAGAGATCAAACATACGCTTTTAAAAACCAAAGGTGTTGCCAATGTCGATCTTTTCGGTGGTTATGAAAAAGAGTTGCAAATCATCGTCGATAAGAAAAAACTTGACAGTTATCATCTCTCTTTAGGACAGGTGATAGCAGCAATTCGTAAAAACGACAATGAATTTGCCGTGGGGTTCGTAACCAATGAAGAGCATCGTTATCTTCTCAAGTCTCAGGGAAAAAGATCGAAAATAGAAGCATTGAAGTCGATGCCGATCACACCCAACGTCAAACTTTCCGATATTGCCGAAGTCTATTTCGGACACTATGAAAATTCTGCGGCATATTTTGGTAACGGTAAACCCGCTATCGCTCTTTCCGTGCAAAGATCGATCACTGCGGATGTGATCAAGACAATCGAAAAGGTAGAAGAGGAGTTACGGGTTTTCAGAGCGAAATATCCGAACATCAACTTTGAAATCAGCGATACCCAAAAAGAGACGATCGAACAAAGTACGACAAATATGTTCGAGTCACTACGTGATGCGATTGTGATGTCTACGATAGTCGTTTTCCTTTTCCTTGCAAGTTTCAGACAGATTTTGGTTGTTTTGGTGACGATTCCTCTCGTGTATGCATCGACCATCGCGTTGATGTGGCTGGTAGGTATCGACTTTAACGTTGTTACCTTGACTGCGATTATTCTCGCACTGGGGCTGTTACTGGATGACACGGTCGTGGTGATGGAAAACATAGAACGGCACTATCGGGAACTTGGCAAAGAAATTCATGCGGCGGTTTTTGACGGAACCAAAGAGATTATGTTTGCCGACTTGAGCGGTACGATCACGACGATGATTGCGCTGGCACCGATGCTTTTTGTCGGAGGTTATCCCGAAACGGTGTTTGCTCCGTTGGTTGGAACACTGCTGTTAGCACTCCTTGCTTCTTATGTGATTTCTATTATTGCCGTGCCGCTTCTTTCTTTGCATATTCTTGCAATTCAAAATCCACTTTTGCTTAAAGTGGAAGGATGGTTTCATGCCATCATCGGACGTGCGAACGATATGATCCAGGGCTTTTTCGCTTCGATTGTGCGATCCGTTACCGGTTCTAAAGTTTTAGGATTTGTGTCGATTGCCGTATTATTGGCACTTTTTATCGCTTCAGTGAAATTGGTTATGCCGGTTGTGGGGCAGGAGTTGATGCCGCCTATGGATACCGGTGCGGTCAATATCAAAATCACAACCGATGCCAATCTTCCCATCGAAAAGAGTGAAGAGATCATGAAAGAAGTGAATAAAATCATCGAAGAGAAAGGTGAACTTTTACGTGTTTCAGCAAGTATCGGTAGTGAAGCGGGTGTGTTGAGTATCGGTAGCGGAAGTGGTATCGATCATCTTTCTATTGTTGCCACATATGTGGACAGATATCACAGAAAAGAGGATATCTGGCAAATATCCGGAGCATTGCGTGAAAGTATCGCCAAAATCCCGCATGTCAAGTATCTGGAAGTAACACCGTACGGTGCAACCGCGCTGGCAAGTATCCGTGCCAATGTCGATGCGAAGCTTAGTAGCGATGATATTACCAAGTTGCAGGCAGCGGGAGCCGAAGTGGAAAAAGCACTTGCCAATACCAAAGGTGTCGTTTCCGTTGCAAAAACCTGGGATATGGATAAAGTGGTCTATAATCTGAACATTGACGAAGCCGAAGCGATGAAATACGGTTTGCAAAGATCGGATGTCGTAGCCCGGTTGCAGTTGTTGTTAAGAGGTGCACCGGTTGCGACATTCCCGAAAATGAACAGTATGGACTATACGGTTAGAGTATGGGTACCGCAAGAACAGAGAGATTATATCGACATACTCAAACAGACCTTGCTGGATACAAAGAAAGGGAAAATTCCACTGGAAAAAATTGCGAAAATAGAGTTTGATAAAGAGCCGAGTCTCATTACCCGAGAAGGGTTGCAGTATACGCTTGAAGTGTATGGAAACAGAGAAAAAGCGGCTATCTCTCATATCATGGCAAGTTTTGAAGAACAGTTAAAGTCGGTTCAGTTGCCAAAAGGTGTGGAACTGGAGCAAATCGGCGATATCAAACAGTTTAAAGCATCAGCCGAGAGAATGGTAGGTGCGATCATCGTAGCGGTTGTATTGATCTTTTTAACACTTATCGTGATGTTTGGAAATATCAAAATTTCCGCAATGATTTTGTTCTCTATCCCATTGACGATCATCGGTGCTTCGTGGACCATGCTTGCCATAGGCTATCATGTTTCGATGCCTGCGATGATGGGCTTTATGCTGCTTTCCGGTGTTATCGTTAACAATGCCATCTTGCTGATACACTTTGCGATCGAACAGATCCAAAAAGGTATCGATAAAAAAACGGCGATGCTGGAGTCTATCAAAATCCGTACACGTCCGGTTTTGATGACAGCGTTTGCGGTTTCGGTGGGAATGCTGCCGGTTGCACAGGGTGCGGCTATCGGTCTTGAAAGACTTGCCCCGCTTGGTGCGGTTGCCATCGGTGGTTTGATTGTCGGTACTTTTATGACGCTTGTGTTTATCCCGACGGTATTTATATGGACGGTAAAAGAGGAGCGGGTAAAAGATATCTAGTGACTCCTGTTGCGTTTTGTGTTATACTTTTAAAAAGATGAACGCATAGGAGCGGATAGTGCAACAAACGATGGCAAAAGTAGGTTTTGGCGGCGGGTGTCACTGGTGTACTGAAGCGGTTTTTTCAAATCTGAAAGGGGTGCAAAAAGTGCTTCAGGGCTGGATCTCTTCCTCCCATCCTGATGCCATTACATATAGTGAAGCGGTGATTGTCAAGTATGATCCCGCTATCATCCCTCTGGATGTGTTGATCGAGATACATCTGATGACCCACAGTGCCTCTTCCAATCATAGTATGCGTAGCAAATACCGCTCTGCGATTTATACTTTTTCTTCACGGATGCAAAGTGAATGTGAAAGCATCCTGCAACAAAAAGCAACGCTTTTTGACAAACCTCCGGTGACGAAAGTTTATCCGTTCAAACGTTTCAAACTAAACAAAGAAGAGTATCTGGACTACTATCAAAAAAACAGAGAAGGTGCATTTTGTCAGCGTTATATCACGCCTAAACTGCACCTCCTTTTGGAAAAGTATGCTGATTACAGCAAGTAGGGTTATTTACGTTTTGGGATGGTGATTTCCAAAACTCCGTTTTTGTAGGTAGTTTTTAGTTTGGATGCATCGGCATCTTTTGGCAGTGTCATCATCTTGACAAACTGTCCCACAAAGCGCTCTTGTTTGACGAAATTCTCTTTTTTTTCTTTCTCCTCTTTGACTGTTTGTGCTTCGATTTTTAAGATACCGTCTTTTTCACTCACTTTGATGCTGTTCTTGTCCGCACCGGGGATATCCGCTTTGATGAGGTAGTGATCTTTTTTATCGATGATATCCGCTGCAGGTGCTTTGGCAAAGTTGTTGGAGAAGTTGGCAAGAGAGGCATCGTTTAAAAACTGTTGATGTAGTCTGTTAAAAACGGCATCCATCTCTTGTTGGATTTTTTGAAGCTCTTCAAAAGGATTGACCGGCTGTGTCTGTACCGGATCTTTCGCCATCAACGTTGTTGAAGCGAGTGCAAATGTCATCAGTGTGGAAAAAACAATACGTTTCATGATTTACTCCTATGTACTAAAGTTTCTTATGGAGTAATTATAAAAACCACCTATTAACAGAGGATTAATCGTTGTTTAATGCCAGGTAATTTGACTGGTTGTAACAACTTCCTTCCAAGGACCTTGCGGAACTTCTGCTTCTTTGACAAATTGCCAGTTCATTTTTGCACTGTTTTGCATTTGTGTGGTGTCGTATCCCAAATAGATCCATACGGCAGGGGAAAGATCCAAACCTGCATTGTCATTTTCTTTGTTTTGGGGTTTGGTATCTCCAAAGACATAGGCAGTATCGTCGTAAACGAAAGGTCCTGCATCTTCCCACTGGGCATAGACGGTTTTGTTATGTTCCGGATCGAAGATTTTGATCCAGTGGTTTTTGACCATCGACTCGTTGTCTTCCCACTTTTTCTCATTTGCCCAGGGAATCACTTCATAAGCGTTTACTTTGCGTGTGCCGTCGTCGTTAAAGTCGTTGTAGGGGAGGGCAAAGTAAAAGGGATTTTCATGAGGTTGAAAAGTTGTGGGAAAGAGAGATGTTCGCACAGGCGTATCCACTCCGCCGTAGTGCTTTTGCCAATCTTCATCCCATGCACTTACATCGTTGGGGATAAAGGCATTTTCTTCGCCTGATGCTTCACCGATCCAAAAGAGTGTTGCCGTGATGTTTTCATGAACTGTCTGCTCTCCCAACGGGTTTAGCGGTGTATCCGAGGTTGGAGATGAGGAACTGTTACATCCTGCAAGGATCATCAAAAACGAAAAAGAGACTACAAACAAAATAGGACGCTTACACATAAAAATACTCTTTATAATAAAATCCTCTAAAAAATATAGACTCTCTCAAACGGCTTCGCCAGGGTGCCCCGAAACTTGGGGCAAGTTTCGACCCTAACACTGCAGACGTTATTCGTTCGCAATATTTTTCAGAGGTTTAATAGGATATTGATGAAGTATATATAAATTTTTCTTTAATTTATAAAATAGTTTATCCAGTGTAACTTAGGTAACAGTAACGACGACCGCAATTGCGATATACTTAGAATATTCAAATATCATGAAAAAAGGGAGTTATTATGTGGAATATACCGGTTCAGGAGTCATTTTTTAAGAAGTTTGGTAAACATGCGAAAATCGCAGGTGTGATTTTTATGTTACTTGGTATTGCGGGGATTGCATTTCCACCGTTTATGACGATGGCATCTGTGGCGTTTGTCTCATGGTTGTTGCTGTTTGGCGGTATTTCTGCGGCATTTTTTACATGGCAGACCGATAGAAAAGACTGGATGGGATGGCTCAAAAGTTTTGCGTTGATTTTGGTATCGCTTTATATGCTTTTTTCACCGCTTGGTGGTGCTGCAACACTGGGACTTTTGTTTTCCATCTACTTTTTTACAGATGCCTTTGCGGGATTTGGTCTGGCGATGAACATGAAACCTGCACAAGGTTGGTGGCTATGGCTTTTAAACGCGTTACTCTCTTTGGTACTTGGTGTACTTTTTATCGTAGGGTGGCCGTTTAGTTCTTTGTATTTGGTAGGTATTTTTGTCGGGATCAGTCTCTTTTTTGATGGATTGGCACTCTTTATGGGTGGTCGTTTCATGCAAAAGTTGGACGAAAAGTAAGGACATAACAAACAAGCCCTGAAAGGAGCAACTATGGCATATGTACAATCCTTCGGTGCAGCCGAAGTGGTAACAGGTTCCTGTCATCTGATACATTTTGACAATGGATTGCGGGTGATGGTGGATTGCGGTATGTTTCAGGGCGAACATGAAAAAGAGAACTACCGCCCCTTTGGTTTTGATCCTAAAAAGGTAGATGTGTTGCTCATTACCCATGCACATCTCGATCATGTGGGGCGTATTCCCAAACTTGTCAAAGAGGGATTTCGCGGGAAAATTATCACGCTGCGTTCCACTTTCGATCTGGCGGAGGTGGTTTTGCTCGACGCTGCCCATTTGATGGAAGAGGAGTATAAAACCAACTACAAAAAAGCACAAAGAAGAGGGGAAGAGCACAAAGTTGCCAAACCGCTCTATACCGTGGCGGATGTCGAAGCGATGTTTGATTTGCCGAGTATCTATGCGTACTATGAGGAGAAAATCCCGTTAGGCAAGGGGATTACGGCGATTTTCAGAAATGCGGGACATATTTTAGACTCTGCGACGATACAGATCCTCTACGAAGAAGAGGGACAGCACAAAAGTCTGGTTTTCAGTGGAGATCTGGGAAATCACAACGACATCGTGATGCCCGATCCCGTACAGGTGAAAAAAGCGGATACCCTCTATATCGAATCAACCTACGGAGATCGCAACCACAAGTCCATAGAAGGGAGTGTTGCCGAGTTTAAAGAGGTAGTTGTCAATACACTCCTTTCTCAGGGGAGTGTGATTATCCCCTCTTTTGCCATAGAGCGTACGCAGGAGATCTTATGTCTGTTGAAAAGTATGTACAGAGAAAAAGAGCTGCCTCTCTGTAAAGTCTTTTTGGACTCGCCTATGGCGATACGTGCAACCAACATCTACAAAAAATATCATGAAGAGTTAAGCCGTGAGTGTAACGACTATCTTAAAAAAGATGGTACGGTTTTCGAGTTTCCTTATCTGCATTTTACCCTAAAGAGTGAAGAGTCTAAAAAAATCAACGATGAGAGCAGTTGTATCATCATCGCGGGAAGTGGTATGTGTACGGGAGGGCGTATATTGCACCATTTTAAAAATCGCATCTGGAATCCCAAAAACAGTGTCATTTTCGTCGGTTATCAGGCTGAGGGCACACTCGGAAGAGAGATAGTAAACGGCGCCAAATGGATCAATATCTATCATGAAGAGATCAAAGTCAATGCCAAAATACATACCATCAACGGTTTTTCCGCGCATGCAGATCAGAGTGAGTTGCTGGCATGGATGGAGGGCTTTTCACATTTGGGAAAAACCTTTTTGGTGCATGGTGAAAAAACGAAACAAAAAGTCTTTAAAGAAGCTATTTTCAAGCGTCTTCATAAAAAAGCGCATATCGTCAGAGAGAAAGAAAAAATCTGGATATGATACTTTCGTAGTGAAATATGTAGTATGATTACGTGAAAATATGAAGTCATTTTATGATATGATACTTTTAAAACATATTTAAAATTATTTTTTAAAATATACTACAAAAAGGAAATAGCGCCGATGCAGTTCCAGCTTCTCCAATCGACACTCGATCGACACTTTGAGATGGTAGAAAAGATCATCCTTTCCCGTCAGGATCCTGTAACGGGTCTGCTTCCCGCCAGTACCGCGGTCAATGCCCACGGAGACTATACCGACGCCTGGGTGCGGGACAATGTCTACAGTATACTCAGTGTCTGGGGACTGGCACTCTCTTACCGCCGTCACTTTGGGGAACACTATCGAACCAGACTTCTTTCACAAAGCACCGTCAAACTGATGAGAGGACTCTTAAGTGCGATGATGCGTCAATCCGACAGAGTGGAACGTTTCAAATACAGCCTCGATCCCATCGACGCACTTCATGCAAAGTACGGCACCCATACGGGACTTGCCGTAGTCGGAGATGACGAGTGGGGACACTTGCAGATAGACGCGACTTCCATCTTTATTCTCATGATCGCACAGATGACCGCTTCGGGGTTACAGATTGTCTATACGAAAGATGAGGTTGATTTTGTGCAAAATCTGGTGCACTATATCAGCCGAAGTTACTGTATCCCCGACTATGGTATCTGGGAGCGTGGGAACAAGATCAACCACGGTACGACGGAGATCAACTGTAGTTCCGTAGGGATGGCTAAAGCGGCACTTGAAGCGATAGACGGTTTAAATCTTTTTGGCAACGTCGCAAGTGGTGAAGCGACGATTCATGTGGTTGCCAGTGATGTGGCGCGTGCACGTTTTACACTGGAGAGTTTGCTTCCAAGAGAGTCCATCTCCAAAGAGACGGACGCTGCGCTTTTGAGTATCATAGGCTATCCTGCCTATGCAATCGAAGATGAAGCGTTGGTAAATAAAACCAGAGAGAAGATCATCAAAAAGTTATGCGGACGTTACGGTTGTAAACGTTTTTTACGCGACGGACACCAAAGTGCCATCGAAGATACGAGCAGACTGCACTATGAACCCGAAGAGTTGCGTGCCTTTGAACACATCGAGTCGGAGTGGCCGCTCTTTTTTACCTACCTGCTGTTAGATGCTTTGCTTCGAAACGATTATGAAGCCATAGAGCAATGGAAAAAGAAGCTGGAACCGCTTTTTATCGAAAAAGAGGGGCAAAAACTGTTGCCTGAACTCTATATCGTTCCCAAAGAGTGTATCGAGCAGGAGAGGGAAAATCCCGGTTCATGTGAACGTGTGGCAAATGAAAATCTCCCGCTTGTCTGGGCACAGAGTCTCTATATGCTTTGCGATATGATGCTTGATAGAGTGCTTCGTCCGGGTGATATCGACCCGCTTCAACGCCGGGAGAGGATCGGACATAAACGCCATACGCGAACACTCGTGGCAATCATCGCGCAAAACGATCTTGTTAAACAGCAGTTGCTCGATTTGGGCTTTGAGAGTCAGACACCGGATGATATTTTGCCTGTGAAAGTACGGCACGCTTCCGAACTCTCAAGACTCCACACACTTTTGGGTAAAAACGACAAACTGCACTTAAGCGGTCGCCCCTATCTTGTCGCCAGAACCATTACCACGTCGCAGATGTATCTGGTCGAGGGAGAAGAGACGGTATTTTTGCCGTATTACTTTGATCCCCGCGGGTTTTATTTCAGTTATGACAATACTTTGCTGGTCGAGCACTTTCGTACCTCATTGCAGTTTCTCTCTTCGAGCTGGGATCAACCCGGTCAACCTATAGTACCGTTTTTGGTCAGAGAAGATATGCTGCTTGGAAAAGACCAGAGTGCGGTGCTGGAACTGCTTCATGAACTCCAAGGCGGAAAATGCGGCGGGATGGAAGTCAAAACGGGCAGAGTAGGGCAGCTTCTGACCACTGCGGCAGTAGAGCGTATTGACAATATCGACGGGGTGGAGTTGGAGGATTTAAAGATCGAATCGATTCTGGAAGCGGATGAAGTGAGTTGCTCCGAAGAGATGAACGAAGAGACTTCGGTACTGGATGACGAAACCCTGTACGCTCTTTGCTCTTTGCAGCATGACTGGGCAAATGTCCGCCGTCTGGCACAGGCGACAGGAAAGTTTGACGATCGTTTGGAGGATGTACTGCTGGATATTGTCATACGCCAAAAACGCTTGGCGGTGGGGCGTGCCTACTATGAAAAAGCGATTTTCAGCAAACCGCATGACAATGCGACGATTTTAAAAACGATCAAAGAGTTTTGCGGAGGCAATACCGCCGAAGAGGTATTGACACAAGAGATCATTTTGCATCTGGGCTATTTGATGCGTCATGCACCGGAGCTTTTTGAAAATATCATCACCCTTAGGACGTGGTATTTTGTGCAGTTGCTGGTCGGTCAGATTTCCAGAGAGAGATCTCTCCCTTTAGGGGAAGCCTATGAACAACTTTTAACCCTCTCGCCTCATGAAATCTACATAAGATTGAAAAAGATACTCGAATCTTTCAATGTCGAAACAAGAGAACTTCTACATCAGGAAAACCTACATGCCAGCGGTACGCCGGATTTGGAGGCTATTCATGAAGGTTCGGAAGCGATTAACCTTGCAGATGTCAAAGACTGGGGTGAGTGGCGTGAAGAGATGGGGATGCTTTGCCGACTTTCGAACAGGTTTTACAAAGATATCTGGTATATGCTCCAGCAGTGTAACGGTTTAGTCATAGGAGAAAAGTATAATCTTCGAAGCCGTATCGGTTCGGAGCTGACTTTGGAGTCTACGGCAGGAGAGCAGGGATTTGCTCTGAAGATAGATGCACTTTTGCAGGGGATCAGTGCGCCGGATTATCGACAACTCAATATCGAAGCGATTGAAGCGCTGGTGAAAATTTTTAAGAAAAATCCTCAGTTTCGTATCGAAGATGACTTGGTACTGGATGTACTCATCGGACACGCGGTGCGTATCTCGTGGGAGAAAGAGCATGGTGAAGGCAACTACAACGAACAAAGAGGCAATGCCTGGAAAGCATTTTACAAACGCTCTCCCAAAGAGACGGAAGAGGCTTTTGTAGAAGCGTTTGTCTCTTTGCTGGCACCTCATGAAAACAATGCATAAAAGAGAGGAGATGTGATGATTTTGGCAGGAGATATCGGCGGTACCAAAACAAACCTCGCACTTTTTGAGAAAGAGGGTGAGGGTGTCAAAATGGTTTTCAGCAAACAGTTTGCAAGCGGGGATTTTGCGCATTTCAGCGATGTGATCGACGCTTTTTTACAAGAGAGTCATCCTCAAAAGATAGAAAGTGCGGCTTTGGGTATCGCAGGACCTGTCATCGACGGAGTATGCCATACGACCAATCTGCCTTGGGTTATTGAAACGCAGGCGCTGCAAAAGCAACTGGAAACGACACGTGTCAAACTCCTCAACGATCTGGAAGCGACTGCTTACGGGATGCTCTTTTTGGATGAAGATCAGTTTGTCTCTTTAAATCCCGATGGAGAAAAAGTTCCCGGAAACCGTGCCGTGATCGCCGCGGGAACAGGACTTGGCGAGGCGATGCTTTACTGGGACGGGCAGCAGTTTCACCCTATCGCCACAGAGGGTGGGCACAGTGACTTTGCTACGAACACTCCGCAACAAGACCAGCTTTTAAAGTGGCTTCGAAGCCGTTATCCGACACACGTGAGTGTGGAGCGGGTGCTTTCCGGTCCCGGGTTGTATGTGATTTATCAGTTTTTAGCCGAGAGCGGTTTTGCGCCGGAGCCTGAGTTTATGTGTGAACGTGCCAAAGAGAGTGATGCCAGTGCGCTGGTGAGTCAGGGTGCGTTGGAGTATAAAGATCCTTTATGCAGCGAAGCCTTACGGCTGTTTTGTGAAATCTACGGTGCCGAAAGTGGCAATATGGCGTTAAAGAGTCTCTCTGTAGGCGGTGTATACATCGGCGGGGGGATTGCTCCGAAGATTTTACCGTTTCTGGAAAAGCACTTCATGAAATCTTTTTTACATAAAGGACGTTTTGAGAGTCTGCTAAAAAAGATGGAAGTGAAAGTGGCGATGGATCCTGAAACGGCATTGACGGGTGCGGCGATGTATGCGGCCTATCGTCTCTAGGGTATAAAATGTGCTATGGCAATGCTAAAAAGGGAAACTATGTCTCAGATTCGTTACGATCTTTTTAGAGATCAGTATGTCGTCATCGCACCGGAGCGGATGCATCGAAAAGGCTTTTTACTACCTGTAAAGGAGAGGGAAGAGGAAATACCGTGTCCTTTTTGCGAAGGAAACGAAGAGCTGACTCCGCCTGAAATCTTTGCCTTGCGTGATGGCAGTACGCCCAATAGTTCCGGCTGGAAAAGCCGTGTGGTTCCCAACCTCTACAAAGCCCTTGCCATAGAATCCCCGCTTGAGAGACATCATGAAGGCGTTTTTGAGTGGCAGGATGGTTTCGGTGCGCATGAAGTGGTTATCGATATGCCCCGTCATGAGATGCGTATGGATCGCTGGAGCAAAGAGGAGTTTGTGAGCTGGTTTTTGACGTTGCAGGCAAGAGTACAGGATCTTAAAGGTGATTTTCGACTGGTTTATCTCTCCGTTTTTAAAAACCATGGACAAAATGCCGCCGCGACGATGTCCCATCCGCATACACAAATCATCGGCTTGCCGCTGGTTCCGAAGATGAAAATGGCACAGTTACGCCATCATATAACCTACTTTAAAGAGCATGGTCGCTGTATCGTCGAAGTGCTTCAGGAAGCGGAACTAAACTATAAAAAACGGATGATTATCCAAAACGATACGTTTATCGCAGTGGCGCCTTTTGCGAGTAACGTGCCTTTTGAAGTGTGGATTACGCCTAAAAAGAAGGTTTCATGTGTCTCCAACTTGTGTCAGACGGGTATTCACGCACTCTCTTCACTCTTAAAAGAGGTTTTTACACGGATGTATATTGTTTTGGGAGATTTTGATTTCAATCTCTCTTTTGAAGTACCACCGATGCATCAGTACGGCGAAACGGAAGAGATGTTTCATCTTTTCGAAGATGCCTGTCGTTTCGGGATACGCATCACGCCCCGTATCACCGGAGTGGGTGGTTTAGAGTTTTCAACGGGGATGATGATCAACCCGGTCGATCCCGATCTTGCCGCTTTAAAACTTCGGGAAGTGAAAAGATGAAAATTCTCTTTTGCGCTTCGGAAGCCTATCCTTTTGCCAAAAGCGGCGGATTGGCGGATGTGGCGTACGCCTTGCCCCGGGCAATGGCGAAAAAAGAGCAAGTGACACTGTTGCTTCCTTGGTATCGTTTTAGTCATCTCCCCAAAGAGCCTTCTTTGCTTTTTGAAACTGTTGTCACGTTTGGCGGTAACAGTTACGCACTTTCGTTTTATCGTCTGGAATTTGCAGGTTTGAAAGTGGTGCTGGTGCGTACGCCGCTTTTGTATGAGAGAGAGACTTTATACGGAGAGGGTGGAGGATATGGAGACAATGATCTGCGTTTTACACTCTTTTCACGTGCGATTGTTCTTTTTGCCAAAGAACAAAAGTTTGACATCGTCCACTTAAATGACTGGCATACCGCACTTGCGGCACTCTTTGCCAAAGAACAAAAACTTTTCGCAAAGATCGTCTTTACGATACACAACCTTGCTTTTCAGGGCGTATTTCCCAAAGAACGTATGGAAGTGCTGGGACTGGATGCGCACTACTTTCATATGGAACTTCTGGAGTTTTACGGACAAATCAACTTCATGAAAGTGGGTATCGTATTTTGTGACGCTTTGACGACAGTCAGTCCGACCTATGCCAAAGAGATCTTGACACCGGAGTTTGGTTTTGGATTGGAGGGCTTTTTACAAAAGTACAGCTTCAAACTCAGTGGTATCGTAAACGGTATCGATACGGTGTTTTTCGATCCTAAAACCGACCCTATGCTTACTTGTCGCCTCAAACGTAAAGTCTCCACTTTTAAAAAGTGCAATCAAAAAGCTTTTTGGGGTAGCAAGAGTGATTTGCCGTTGTTTGTTTTCATAGGACGTTTGACGGAGCAAAAAGGGGGCGATCTGCTTTTGGCACTTCATGAACAACTCTCTTCACTGCCGCTTCGTCTGGCACTGCTTGGCGACGGAGACGATGCGATTGCAGCAGCATTTGAGCAAATGGCACAGGCAGAAAATATCCGCTTTTTTCGAGGTTACAAAGAGGATTTGGCACATCAGATGTATGCGGCGGCGGATTTTTTGCTGATGCCTTCACGTTTTGAGCCTTGTGGATTGAACCAGATGATTGCGATGCGTTACGGGGCTATTCCCGTGGTGCGTCAAACCGGCGGACTGGCAGATACGGTTCATGAAAAAGGGAAAAAATGCGGAAAGGGCATCGTTTTTGCTAAGGCAGAGGCAACTGCACTGAAAAAAGCCCTCAAAAAAGCATTGAAACTCTATGCGAAGCAGGAGAAAATGGAGGCGATTCGTGCATTTGATGTCGCTTGTGATTTCTCTTTTGCAAAGTCGGCAAAAAAATATTTAAAACTCTATCGTCAATTGGAAAAGGAGTCTGTATGAATGAAAAGAAAAAGGTGCTCTTTGTCGCCTCGGAGGTAGTACCTTTCGCAAAGAGCGGAGGATTGGCGGATGTGGCGGGGGCATTGCCTAAATCTTTGGCAAATCTCGGTCATGAAGTGATAGTCGTGATGCCAAGATACTACAGTATCGACAAGTCAAAGTTAAATCTCGTCCCCGGAGCGCTTGGCGTACCGATGGGCAGTATGGGTGAACTTTGGGCGGGAGTCTACGAGAGTACCTTACCCGGAAGCGATGTGAAAATCTACTTTATCGACTATGAAGCGTTTTACGGCAGAAAAGGGTTGTATGCCGATGAAAACAATGTCAGTTATCCCGACAACGACAACCGATTTATTTTCCTTTCCAAAGCGGCGATGCAACTGGCGAAAAAACTGCGCTTTCAACCCGATATCATCCATGCAAACGACTGGCACACGGCGACACTGCCATTGCTTCGCAATACCAAATATCTTTACGATCCCGACTTTGCCAAAGCTGCTACCATTTTGACGATTCACAATCTGCACTATCAGGGACACTTCTACAAAGGGGCGATGGATGTGTTGGAAGTGGGCTGGGAACACTTCACACCCGATGACCTTGAAGAGTATGACGGAGTGAATTTCCTCAAAGGCGGTATCAGCCACGCCGACGCGGTGACAACAGTTAGTCGGCAATACGCCAGAGAGATTCAGACACCGGAGTTTGGCTGGGGGCTGGAAGGACATATCCGAAAGTATGCGCATAAACTCTACGGTATTTTAAACGGGGTGGATTATGAAGAGTGGTCACCCGTACTCGATCCGTTTATCGCCAAACATTACGACCTTCATGATATGTCGGGTAAAAAGGTGTGTAAAAGCGCCCTGCAGCAAGAGTTTCACCTACCACAGCGCGAAGATGTACCTTTGATAGGCTTTGTGGGGCGTTTTGTCGATCAGAAGGGGATAGGACTCATCGCATCGGCGATGCATGAACTGGTGAAGATGGATATTCAGATGGTTTTTCTGGGAAGCGGTGAAAAGTGGGCGGAAGGCTTTTTCAGCGAAGTGGCTGCGAAGTATCCGGAGAAAGTGGGAACTTATGTCGGTTACAACAATGCCCTCGCACACAAGATCGAAGCAGGGTGTGATCTCTTTTTGATGCCTTCCTTGTTTGAGCCTTGCGGACTGAACCAAATCTACTCGCTGCGTTACGGAACACTGCCTGTCGTACGCGGTACGGGTGGTTTGGAAGATACCATCGACAACTTTAACCCGCATACGGGAGAGGGCAACGGGTTCAAATTTTACGAAGCTTCCCCCAACGCTTTTTTAAATACGCTCAAGTGGGCGATAGATGTTTACTACAACGATAAAGAGGCATTTGAAAACTTACGCAAAAATGCCATGAAAGCACGTTTTAGCTGGGATGAAGCCGCTGAAATATACACAAAACTCTATGCGCTTGTCTCGTTGAAACATGAGATGAAGCAACACCGGTAAGGAGCCGTTATGGCACAGGATATACACTACGACTTTTCACTCTTGAGTGAATATGATATTTATCTTTTCAAACGGGGAGAGCATACGAAGCTTTACGAAAAGCTGGGAGCGCACCTTTGTGAGCGAAAAGGTACGAAGGGTGTATTTTTCGCCGTCTGGGCGCCGAATGCAAAATATGTCAGTGTCGAGGGAGATTTTAACGGATACGACTTTTTAAAACACCCTTTGAAACTGCGTGAAGATGAGAGTGGTATCTGGGAAGGATTTATCGAAGATATCCCCGAAGGTGTGACCTATAAATACTATATCGAGTCCAAAGTAAACGGCGTCATCAACCACAAAAGCGACCCGTACGCTTTTTATGCCGAAAAACCTTCCAAGTCGGCTTCTCGTATCTGGTCTTTGGAGAAGCATACCTGGCAGGATGATGCCTGGATGCAAAAACGTCATGAAAAAAACGCCCATGATGCACCGGTTTCCATCTACGAAGTCCATCTGGGTTCATGGCGACGCAAGGTCGAAGAGGAGAACCGACCACTCACTTATGTGGAAGCGGCGAACGAATTGGCGGAGTATCTGGTAAAGATGCATTACACCCACGTCGAGTTGATGCCGGTAACGGAGTATCCTTTCGAGGGATCGTGGGGGTATCAGGTGACGGGTTATTTCGCACCGACGGCAAGGTACGGTACGCCCGAAGAGTTCATGTACTTTGTCGATACGATGCACAGACACGGCATAGGGGTGATTTTGGACTGGGTGCCTTCACACTTTGTGACCGACGGACACGGGCTTACTACTTTTGACGGTACCTGTTTGTATGAACATGAAGATCCCCGACTTGGTTACCATCCCGAATGGGGCAGTGCCATATTTAATTACGGACGCAACGAAGTACGCGCTTTTTTGATCTCATCGGCGATGTTTTGGCTGGAGAAGTACCACATAGACGGCATCCGTGTCGATGCGGTGGCTTCTATGCTCTATCTCAACTATGCCCGTAAAGAGGGTGAGTGGTTTCCCAACAAACACGGAGGCAATGAAAACCTCGAAGCGATCGACTTTTTAAGACAGCTCAACACTTCCGTTTACGGGGCGTTTCCGGACATCATGATGAGTGCGGAAGAGTCTACTGCATGGCCGATGGTGACACGTCCTGTGGATGTCGGCGGACTTGGGTTTGGTTTCAAGTGGAATATGGGGTGGATGCACGACAGTTTGAAATACTTTAAAACCGATCCTATCTACCGCCAGTTTCATCAAAGCCAACTTACCTTTAGCATTTGGTACGCCTTTGACGAACACTTTATCCTTCCGTTAAGCCATGATGAAGTAGTCCACATGAAAGGATCGCTCATCAATAAAATGGCGGGGGATTATAACCAGAAGTTTGCCAACCTGCGCGCACTTTTTACCTACATGATGGCACATCCCGGAAAGAAACTACTCTTTATGGGTGGAGAGTTCGCACAGTTTGCAGAGTGGAACTATAAACAGAGTCTGGACTGGCATTTGCTGGAATATCCGAACCATCAAGGGATACAAAAACTGGTTTCCGATCTCAATGCCCTCTACCAAAAAGAGCGCGCACTCTATCTTTACGATGAAAAACATGAAGGTTTTGAGTGGATCGACTACGCCGATGCAGGACACAATGTCATCGCATTTATGCGAAAAAGCGACAAAGAGGAAGAGACAATCATCGTCGTGTGCAACTTCTCCGATACGGTGCCGGATGATTACCGCATAGGCGTACCGTACGGCGAAGCGTGGGAAGAGATCTTTAACTCCCAATATAAAGCGTATGAAGGATGGGATATCACCAATCCATACCCCAAAAAGGTTGAGAAGATTGCTATGCATGGCAGGGAGCAGTCGATTTCGCTGCGATTGCCGCCGCTTGGTGTGGTTTACCTGAAACAAGTGAAAAATTAAAGGTATTAGCAAAAAAAGAAAAAAGTGAAATAATTTACATTTTTTACTAAAAGAAATAGATAAAGATCCGATATATCACAAAATAAAAAAAGACTGAAAATTACAAAAGGAGAGAACATGAAAGCTGTCGTAATGGCGGGGGGATTTGGTACGAGAATTCAACCGCTGACCCACTCGCTGCCCAAACCTATGCTGCCTATTATCAACCGTCCTATGATGGAGCATATCATCGTCAAACTCAGAGATGAACTGGGGATCAAAGAGTTTGTGATATTGCTCTATTTTAAACCGGAGACGATCAAGGACTATTTTAAAGACGGAAGTGACTGGGGGATTAAAATCGACTATGTATTGCCCGATGATGACTACGGAACTGCGGGTGCGGTGAAGTGTGCCGAAGAGTATCTGAAAGATGATAACTTTGTCATCGTCAGCGGTGACTTGGTGACGGACTTTGATTTTACGCAAATTACCGATGCGCACAAAGCCAAAGAGTCGAAACTAACCATCGCTTTGACACCGGTGGAAGATCCTTTGCAGTTTGGTGTGGTTATCACCGATGAAGAGGATAGGATAGAAAAGTTTTTGGAAAAACCGGGCTGGGGTGAAGTCTTCAGCGACACGATCAACACGGGGATCTATATCATCGAGCCGGAGATTTTGGAGTATATTCCCGCTGAGACCAACTTCGACTTCGCCAAAGATCTTTTCCCGCTTTTGATGGATGAAAACATCACCCTTTACGGTCCGCAAGTAAAAGGGTACTGGAGAGATGTTGGAAATCCTTACAGTTACAGAGATGTCTATCATGATATCTTAGAAGGAAAAGTGAACTTTGATTTTTCGGGCTATCATATTCCCAAAGATGAGGATGTTCTCTTTAGTGCCGATCAACGTGACTATAGTCATGTAAATATCAAAGGTGTCGTGATTCTTGGTAAGAATGTGAGCATCGGTAAAAATGTCAAACTGCACAACGTAGTTATCGGAAATAACGTGCGTATCGAAGATAATGTCACGATGCACAACAGTGTATTGTGGAATGATATCACGATTGCCAAAGATTCGAAACTGTGTCAGGCAGTCATTTGCGACCATGATCATCTGGGTGAGGGAACGGTCATCAAAACCGGTGCGATCATCGCTGAAAACTGTGACATTTTAGACAATGTCACTATCGAAAAAGATGTCATCGTCTGGCCGGATAAGATCATCGAAGAGGGTGCCATCGTCAGTAACAATGTCATCTGGGGAAGTAAGTACAAATCTTCCATCTTCGAAGAGGGAACGGTAAGGGGCAGAACCAACATCGAGCTTTCATGTGAAATGGCAACCAAACTGGCAGAATCTTTGGGTACGATGTTGCCTGTTGGCAGTACGGTCTATGTCTCCAGAGACTATCACAAGAGTTCACGGATGCTCAAACGTGCATTTCTGGGTGGATTGCTTTCGTCCGGTATCAATGCCGTGGATATCACCTATATGCCGTCTGCTGCGATGCGTTACCATCTTGCGCATCATGATGATATCAGTGCGGGTGTGCACTTTAGACAGAGTATCACCGACAAGACACATACGGAGATACTTTTCTTCACCGAAGAGGGACTTCGCATAGATACCAATATGGCAAAAAGTATCGAACGTGTCTTTTTCAGAGAGAGTTTCAGACGTGTCGATCCGGAGGATATCGGAGAGATTACCGAGGCGGAATTTTTGGAGAAAGAGTATAAAGAAGAGATTTTAAAACATCTCGACCTGGATGCGATACGTATCAATGAGCATAAACTTGTAGTGGATATGATGAATGGTTCGGTAGCGAAGATTTATCCTGATCTTTTAAACGAATTGCAAACCGAGCATATTATGCTCAATGTCAATCCTGATGAACGAAAACTCTCGATTTTACCGACGCTGGAGAAGAAGTCACGTGAAAATCTTTCCAAAATCGTCGGTAGTCTGGAGTATGATCTGGGATTTATCGTCTATCCTAACGGGCAAAAGATGTTGATGGCAACGGACAAAGGAGAGATCCTCGAAGGACATGTGGCACTTTTGGCGGTTTTGAACCTGATCAATCAAACGACCGAAGAGAAGAAAAAGATTTTTCTACCATCGTGGGCGCCGGATATCTTCGATACGAAGTTCGATAAGTTGGAAATCGAAAGAGGTAAATACAGAAACTTTACGGCGGAAAAACTCAAAGAGTATTTTTTAGTCGCTTCTGTAGAAGGAAACTTCGCTTTTACGGAGTTTGCACTCAACCGTGACGCGATTTTTGCGAGTTTGAAAGTGCTGGAACTTTTGAGTAAACATCAGTTGGATTTGAGTGCCGTGGCGGATGAGGTGAAAGATGTATTCTATCTTCATGAACAAGTTGCCTGTCCGTCAAGCCTTAAAGGAAAGATGATGCGTAAATTCCTTGAAGATGCTAAAGGCAAACGCTCTTCGATGGAAGACGGCGTGAAAATCTGGTTTGACGACAATGACTGGATCTTGATGATCCCGGATCAATACGATGAAAATCTTAACCTGTACATTCAGGCGAAAGATGAAGCGGCAGGTAAAGCTTTACTTGCGACATATCAGGAAAAAATAGGACAGTGGATCAGTGAAAAAGACGACGCTTAACTTTCTGTGGCATATGCACCAGCCCTACTACAGGGATGACCAAAGCGGCGAAATCGTTATGCCGTGGGTCTTTTTGCATGCCATCAAAGACTACTACGATATGCCCTGGTATCTGGAAAAGATACCGGGGATCAAAGCGACTTTCAACCTTGTACCCTCTTTGATGGTACAACTTAAAGCATATGAAGATTTTGAAGTGCGTGACAAACTTTTAATCGCCCTGCGTAAAGAGATTGGCGCGTTGCGTCATGATGAGCGTTTGTATCTGGCGGAACACCTCTTTTATGCCAATGTTGAGCATATGATCAAACCACTCCCTCGTTACTATGCACTGTATGAAAAGAAGTTGCAGTACGAAAGCAACGAAGCTTTGAGTGAAAACCTGAGCGAACAGGAGTTTTTGGATCTGCAAGTGCTTTATATCCTTTCATGGTGCGGGGTATATTTGCGTGAAAACAATGTAACAGTCAAAAAATTGTTAGATAAAGGCGCACTCTTTTCACATGAAGAGAAGATCACCCTTTTAAAGAGTTTGACCGGTTTTATCGCAACGATTATCCCTTACTACAAAAAGTTGCAGGAAGAGGGGAAGATCGAAGTTTCGACAACGCCTTTCAACCACCCTATATCGCCGCTTCTTTTAGATATACAAAACGGGAAAAAAGCCAACCCGGACACTCCTATACCAGAAGTAAGCGGTAACTTACGCGAAGATGTTTTCGAACAGGTAGAACGAGCGATTGGCTACTATGAAAAGGCTTTTGGAAAAAAACCTGTGGGCTTCTGGCCTGCCGAAGGTGCGGTGAGTTATGAGTTTTTGGAGATTTTGAAAGATCATGAAGTCAAATGGGCGGCGAGTGATGAAGAAATCTTATACAAGAGTATCAAAAAACATGACAAAAACGCCATTTACCAACGTAACAGACTGCATTTTGAGAAGGGAGATATGGCGCTTTTTTTCCGTGACCACGCTTTGAGTGATCTTATAGGCTTTACCTACAGCGGATGGAATGAAACAGAAGCGGTGAGTGACTTTGTCCATCGTCTGGAGCAGATCCACCAAAGTTCTGAAACAGATACACTGGTCAATGTCATACTAGACGGTGAAAATGCGTGGGAATACTACCCAAACAATGCCTACGACTTCTTTCAGCGTCTCTACACCACACTTTCCAAACTACCATGGCTCAAGACCGCTACGATGCAAGAGAGTATGCAAAAAGAGGAGATCCCCGAGTTTACACTCACAACACTGGAGCCCGGAAGCTGGATAGGGGGCAATTTTAACATTTGGATAGGACACTCTGAAAAGAACCGTGCCTGGGAGTTGATCTACCGTACCGGAGAGGATTATGAAGCGCATAAAGAGCGTTTGAGTCCGGAAGTGCGGCGAAAGATCATCAAAGAGTTTTTGGTGGCTGAGAGCAGCGACTGGTTCTGGTGGTACGGAGACGATCATCATACCGTGGAAAAAGATACCTTCGATGCCCTGTTTCGTAAACATTTGATCAATATCTACCACTTGATGGAGCTGACACCGCCTGCCGAACTCTTTGATCCTATCGTTACCAAAGAGAGCAAGTCCCGCGGCAAGTTTTTTACCGAACCGCAATCATCGGTTATGCCTATCATCGACGGAAAAACAGATAACTTTTTCGAGTGGATGGATGCAGGAGAGATGGATTTACTTCATGAACTCTCTTCGATGAATATGCAAGAGTTTTATATCGAAAAACTATTGCTGGGATGGGATGAGAAGTGTTGTTATTTTGTGATGAAGGGGGATATCGCTTCCCTGTTGGATAAAGCCGAAGTGATTTTACAAACACCCAATCAGGAGTATCGCTACCCCGTACAAAAAGAGTTGCTCCACACCAAAGAAGGGCGTTGTCAAAGCGCCAAAGTGTTTGAACTGGCGATTGACAAAAAGATCGTTTGGGAAGAAGAGATCAGTTTCAGACTGGTGGTAGAGGGACAGATCGCCCAGCAAATGCCACTCTATACGAAAATAACATTTGCGAAGATGGATCATTTGGAAAAATACTGGTTTGTATAAAGGAAAAAAAAGATGAAAAAAACCGCACTGCTTTTAGGACTGCACTGTCACCAACCCGTAGATAACTTTCATGAAGTGCTCGAAGAGGCTATCGCCAAATCGTACCTCCCTTTTTTCGAAGTGGCTTCGGCATATCCTGAGTTTATATTCAGTGTGCATTACAGCGGATGGCTTTTGGAGTATATCAAAGAGTATTCGCCCAAACTTTTTGGCTTGATGCAAGAGTTAGCCCTTCGGGGACAAGTGGAGTTTTTAACCGGCGGATTTTACGAGCCTATTTTGGCATCCATCCCTTCAAAAGACAGAAGAGCGCAAATCGACAAACTCAGTGCGTTTATCAGAGAGCATTTCGGGCAAAAGCCCAAAGGACTTTGGCTGACAGAACGCGTCTGGGATGGGGCTATCGCTAAAGATCTTGTCAAGTGCGGCATAGAGTATGTGGTGGTGGATGACTATCACTTCATCAGCAGTGGATTTGACAAAGAGAACTTGAACGGTTACTTCCTCACCGAAGAGGAGGGCAAAGTACTCAAACTCTTCCCCATCAATAAAACCCTGCGCTATAAAATCCCGTTTTCACCCGAAAACGATGCCTGTGCCTATTTGGAAAGTATCGCCGAGGAAAACCTTTCTGCGGGAGTGATCTTTGATGACGGTGAAAAGTTCGGTATCTGGCCGCAAACCTATGAATGGGTCTATGAAAAAGAGTGGCTGAAACGTTTTATCGAAGCGGTTTTAGAAAGTGAGCAGATCGAAGCGATGACCTATGAAACATATCTGCAAAAAGCAAAACCGATCTCTCTGGCATACCTGCCGACAACTTCTTACTACGAAATGGGAGAGTGGTCACTACGTCCCAAAGATGCTTTGATGCTAGAAAAAGTGAAAAAGTCACTCGAAGCATCGTTTGATGCCGATACGATCGAAAAGTTTGTCAAAGGTTCCATATGGAAAAACTTTCTGGTCAAATACTACGAATCCAACCACATCCACAAACGTATGCTCTCCCTCTCGGCTGATGCAGACAAAAAGAACGCCGAATATATGGAAAATCTTTACAAAGCACAGTGCAACGACGTCTTATGGCATGGGGTATTTGGCGGCATCTACCTGCCGAACCTGCGCGACAACGCTTACCGCTTTATCATCGGATGTGAAAATGCACTCTATGACGGCAAAGAATGCATCGAAGTTTCGGATATAAACTGCGACGGCTATGAAGAGATACGATGCCTCAGCGATGAACTCATCGCCGTATTTGACACCAAAACAGGCGGACAACTCTGTGAACTGGACATCCGTGACAAAGCCTTCAACTTCGCCAACACCCTCACACGCTATGAAGAGGCATATCATGATAAAATCAAAAATCCGCCTCAAAACGAAAACAACCATGCAGACGGAATCTCCACCATCCATGACATCTCCACCGGCGATCTGGAAAAATACAAACCCTACCTGATCACAGACAAACACTTCAAAAATTGTTTCGTGGATCACATCGTAGGGGAAGACTTTACACTCGAAAGCTTCAAAAAAGCGACATTTCATGAATACGGAGATTTTAGCAACCGGCCTTTTACCATCGTCAAACAAAAGAAAAAACGCTTTAGCTTGCAAAGAGAGGGAGCTATTTTTACACAAGAAAGTGAAATCCCCGCAACCCTGACAAAGAAGTTTCAAGTACAAAAAAATGAAATCACATTTACCATAAAACTTGAAACAGAACAACAACCTGAAAAACTTTACTATGTCATAGAACACAACCTCCACTTCGCCAACAGCAAAGAGATATTGATAGAAGGGGAAAAATTCGAGCAAGATATAATGTTATTGGCAAAAGAAAGCCTGGAGATTTACGACCCATACACCCAAAAAACCATCATTTTTAAACTTAATCAACCTGTAGATGTTTATATTTGTAGTCTGGATACACTTTCACAAAGTGAGGCGGGATTTGAGCTGGTGAATCAGGGAGTTATGATTGGGGTGAGAGTGAAAAAAAGTGTAACATATAAAGGTTTTATAAGTATAAAATAGTCACAAGTGTAAATTTAAAATATTTTTTTGAAGTTAATTAATATGTATTAAATAATTTTTAGATATTATATTTATATATTATTAAAATAGTAAAGTTATATTGTGATATAACTATTTTTAGTAAAATAAAATAGCCTTTACTCCTTTTGCTATTGATAGTACTGTTTAGTAGTTTTTTGATGAGAGGAGTTTAGTAATAAAATTTTATAATCATAAATATATAATGTTTGTAAAAAGGAATAATTAAATAAATGGATATTAATAATATTGACATAAAAGAAATAATAAATATAGCTAAAGAAGCAGGAGAAGCGATTTTGGATATATATCAACAAGACTTTTCTGTTGAATATAAAGACGATAAATCTCCTTTAACTGAAGCAGATAAAAAATCAAATGAAATTATTTGTGGAAATCTTAGAAAGCTGTTTCCTGATATTCCCATATTATCAGAAGAAAACAAGGAAATTTATTATGATGAGAGAAAAGAATGGGAGTATTACTGGTGTATTGATCCTATAGACGGAACAAAAGAATTTATTAAAAAAAATGGAGAGTTTACTATCAATATTGCACTTATCCATAAAAATAGACCGGTACTAGGAGTTGTTTATGCACCTGTTTTGGATGATATCTATTTTGCAAAAAAAGGAGAGGGTGCGTATAAAAACGATCAAAAGCTTCCTTTAAAGGTTAATCCTGACCTTTCTGAAAAAATTTACGTTGTAGCTTCTAAGTCCCATTTGTCTAATGAGACTCAGGATTTTATAGATTCTTTAGATGCAAAAGAGATTAAACAGGTCAGTAAAGGAAGTTCTTTAAAGCTTTGTTTGGTTGCGGAAGGCACGGCTGATATCTATCCGAGGCTTGCCCCAACGATGGAATGGGATACCGCTGCAGCAGATGCTATCGTGAGGGAGAGTGGTAAGATGACTTATCAATATGAGAATAATGAACCTCTTTTGTATAATAAAAAAGATTTATTAAATCCTTGGTTTATAGTGAGATAGTTTATGGAAAATAAAAATATTGTATGGCACTCAAGTCATATTACAAAAGATGACAGAATCAAATTAACAAAACAAAAACCTTGTATACTATGGTTTACAGGGTTGAGTGGTAGCGGGAAGTCTACTATTGCTAATGCTTTGGAGGAAAAGCTTTATCATAATGGTAATTTTACATATTTACTTGATGGTGACAATATAAGGCATGGATTAAATAAAGATTTAGGTTTTGATGAAGGTTCAAGAACCGAAAATATCAGACGAATAGGAGAAGTTGCCAAACTATTTGTAGACGCAGGGTTAATCGTATTGAGTGCTTTTATCTCGCCTTTTGAGAAAGATAGAGCGATGATAAAAGAGTTAGTAGAAGATGGTGAATTTATAGAAATTTTTGTGGATACTCCATTGGAAGTTTGTGAGCAGAGAGATCCGAAAGATCTTTATAAAAAGGCTAGAAGAGGAGATATAAAAAATTTTACCGGTATTACCTCCCCTTACGAAAAACCACAAAACCCGGCAATAATATTATCAGGTGAAAGCATAGAAGAGAGTGTTTTTACAATTTTTAGCTATTTAGTAAAGAATAACTATGTAAAGGAAAAAAATGACTCATTTAAAACAGTTGGAAGCTGAGAGTATTTATATACTTAGAGAAGTAGCAGCAGAGTTTAGTAACCCCGTAATGATGTATAGTATTGGTAAGGATAGTTCCGTGATGCTTCATTTGGCTATGAAGGCATTTGCTCCTGGGAAACCGCCTTTTAAGTTTTTACATGTTGATACATTGTGGAAATTTAGAGAAATGATAGAATTCAGAGATAGAAGAGCAAAGGAATTAGAACTTGATTTGGTTGTACATACAAACCCTGAAGGTCTTAAAATGGACGTAAGTCCTTTTATTCATGGTAGTAAAGTACATACGGATATTATGAAAACTGAAGCCTTAAAACAGGCACTAAATGATGGTGGATATGATGCAATTATCGGTGGTGCGAGAAGAGATGAAGAGAAAAGCAGAGCAAAAGAGAGAATTTTTAGTTTTCGTGACAAACACCATAGATGGGATCCTAAAGCACAAAGACCGGAATTGTGGAATATATATAATACAAAAATTAATAAAGGTGAAAGTGTAAGAGTATTTCCTCTTTCAAACTGGACGGAGCTTGATATCTGGCAATATATTTATAAGGAAAATATACCGATTCCTTCTTTGTATTTTGCAAAAGAGAGGGATGTTGTAGAGTATGAGGGAACGAAGATTCTTGTAGATGATGATAGAATGCCGGAAGAGTTAAGAAAAAAGGCAAAAAAAGAGTGGGTACGATTTAGAACTTTGGGGTGTTATCCTTTGACAGGTGCGGTAGAGTCAAAAGCAGCAACACTTCCTGAAATTATCAAAGAGATGCTTTTGAGTAAAAGTAGCGAAAGAGAAGGTAGATTGATTGATAAAGACCAAATTGGCTCTATGGAAAAAAAGAAAATTGAAGGATATTTTTAATGGAAAAGATCGTAGATATAGAAAAATATTTAAAAGAGCATGAAAATAAAGATATGCTTCGTTTTTTGACATGCGGAAGTGTAGATGATGGTAAAAGTACACTCATCGGTCGTATATTATACGATACCAAAATGATATTTGAAGATCAACTCTCAGAAGCACAAAATGAGTCTCAAAAGTATGGAACTACCGGAGAAAAACTTGATCTGGCTCTTTTAGTAGATGGTTTGCAGAGTGAAAGAGAACAGGGGATTACAATCGATGTAGCGTATAGATTTTTCAGTACGAAAAAGAGAAAGTTTATCATAGCCGACACTCCGGGGCATGAACAGTATACGAGAAACATGGTAACTGGTGCATCAACTGCAGATGTTGCCATCATTTTAATCGATGCCAGAAAAGGAATACTTACACAAACAAGAAGACATAGTTATATTGTAAGTTTACTGGGTATCAAACATGTCATCGTTGCGATCAATAAAATGGATTTGGTCGGTTTCAGTGAAGATATTTATAAAAATATACAAATTGAATATGAGAAGCTTGCGGATGAGTTGAAAATAGAAAATAGATACTATGTACCTTTGAGTGCTTTAGAAGGTGACAATGTAGTCAATAAAAGCAATAATACACCTTGGTATAATGGGCAAACTTTATTAGAACTTCTGGAAAATATTGATAATAGTAAAACTATCAGTCAGCAGTTTAGATTTCCTGTGCAATATGTAAATAGACCTAATCTCGACTTTAGAGGTTTTTGCGGGACAATTGTAAGTGGTCAAGTCAAAATCGGAGATGAAATTACTGTTTTGCCTTCCGGAAAAACGACAAAAGTAAAATCCGTAATCAATGCCGGAAATATTACGGAAGATAATCGTGATATTTCTGTCAATGAAGCGCAGGCACCTATGGCAGTGACAATTACTACAGAGGACGAAGTGGATATAAGCAGAGGTGATATGATAGTTCATACCGGAGATTTGCCAAGAGTTTCCAATAGTTTGAAAGTTATGCTTGTATGGATGGATGATAAGCCTATGGAAACAGGAAAATTGTATGATATAAAACATGCAACGACGTTAGTTTCTGCTACAATTGAACATATTAACTATAAAGTGGATGTTAATACATATCAAAGAGAAAAAGTGGAAAGTTTAAATCTAAATGATATTGCTTCCTGCAAAATAGTACTTACCAGACCTATTGCTGTAGATAAATATCAAGAAAACAGACAAACGGGTAGTTTTATCGTTATAGACAGAGTAACAAATAATACTGTAGGCGCAGGTATGGTTATTGATGTTTCAAAACGTGAAAATGATGATACAATTACTGCTCATAGGCAATACACCGATGCAGAAGTTGCACTAAATCAATATATAAGAGAGCATTTTCCGGAGTGGGGATGTAAAAAAATATGATAGGTATAAAGTAGATGTATAAAGAGACCAATATTCGTTCTATTGTGAAGGGTATAAGTTGGAGATTTGTTGCTACGACGACTACTATAATCATAGTCTATGTGTTTTTTGGAAGATTGGATTTGGCAATAGCTGCCGGTATGTTGGAAACTGTATTGAAAATAGCTTTATATTGGCTTCATGAAAGAGTATGGCAAAAAATTAAGTGGGGTAAAAAAAGAATAGAACCTTTTAATTTATGGTTGACGGGTTTGCCTCTTTCCGGGAAAACAAGCATAGCAGACAAAGTGTATCAAAAACTTCAAAATTTGGATATACCTATAGAAAGATTAGATAGTAAAGATGTCAGAGAACTTATACCGAATGTAGGTTTTAGTAGAGAAGAACGAAATCGACATATTAAACGTATTGGGCACTTAATACAAACATTGCAAAACAATTCCGTTTCTACTGTGTGCAGTTTTGTTTCCCCATACCGAGAAAGCAGAAAAACTATCCGACAGATGGTTAAGAATAATGTAGTTGTCTATATAAAAGCGGATATTGAAACGTGTAAGAAGAGAGATTATAAAGGTGTATATGAAAAAGCATTATGTGGAGATATTAAAAATTTTACAGGAGTTAGTGATGTGTATGAAGAACCGGAGCATGCAGAAATTGTAATCGATACGCGAAAAGTTTCTATTGATGAGGCAGTAGATATTATTGTTGAATACATAAAGAAAAATTATGTTAAATAAAGTATCGAGACTAATAAACAAAGATATCCATTTAAAAGAGATATTAACAGGCAGTGTCGTTACTTTTATTTTAAAAATAACCGGTATGCTTTTAGGTTATATTGTGATTTTGATTATATCAAAAAAGTATGGTGCCGAGGGTGTAGGGGTATATAGTCTTGTATTGAGCCTCATGACTTTTTTTGCAATGATTTCTACTCTGGGCATGAATATTTCGATATTGCGTTTTGTCGGACAGTTTAATAGGGGAAATGAACGATATAAATTAAAACTTGTTTATAGATATGCTCTTCAATTTGTTCTTCCTCTTTCTATATTTTTTGGAATATTTTTATATATGTTAGCGGATTTTTTATCTGAAAATATATTTCATAATAGTGAATATAAGCCGGCGCTGAAGTTTATAGCTTTTATACTTCCTTTCTTGACTTTACTGAATATAAGTGTAGAATTTATTCGGGGATTAAAAGAATTAAAAATTTCTGAGTTTTTAAGAAGTGTAGGGCGTCCTATTGTAAATATTTTACTTTTATCAACAGCCGGACTTTATATAGTAAATAAGATATTTCCTGTTTATACGTTGGGAGTAGGTATTGTAATCAGTAGTATGTTTTCTTATTTTTTTATTCAAAGAAAGATAAAATATTTAAAGAAAAATAAAAAGAATGATAATATATTTTCACAAAAAGAATTTTTTATAACATCTTTTCCTATGATGATTTCAGCAGTAGCATCTTTTATGATGGGTAATATATCTCTTGTAATGTTAGAGATTTTTTCATCTACGAAAGATGTAGGAATATATAGTGTAGTTTTTAAATTAGCTACATTGATCAGTTTGGTTCTAGTTGTTGTAAATACGATATCTGCACCAAAGTTTTCTGAATTGTATTGGCAAGAGAAATATGATGAACTACAAAAGATTATAACGCAGTCAACGTTATTGATTTTTTTTAGTTCAGTAATTATTGCATTGATTTTAATAGTTTTTAGAAAATCAATTCTTGCTCTCTTTGGTGATGAATTTATAGTCGGTAGCTATCCTTTGATTGTTCTTATTATTGCTCAATTGATTAACTCAGTTACAGGTTCTGTCAGTATCCTTTTAAACATGTCCGGCAATCAAAAGGTTTTGAGAAATATTTTGCTGGTGACGACAGTTTTGTCGATAGTAAGCAGTTATTTTTTAGTTGTTAACTATGGAGTAGACGGAGCAGCTTATTCCGTTGTATTTAATATGGCTTTATTGAATATAGTTGCAGCAATATATGTAAAGCAAAAGCTTGGATTTGTTACATACTTTAGTCCATTTGCTTTAAAGTATAAAAAAAGGAGTTGATTTAAATATGTTACCAAATTTTTTATGTGTAGGTGCTCAAAAAGCAGGTACTACTACATTGCATAATATTTTAAAACAGCACCCTGATATTTATTTACCCGAATTAAAAGAAGCTCACTTTTTTGATTGTGAGGATAGATATCAAAAAGGGCTTAGTTGGTGGATTGATACTTTTTTTGATAAATATAGTAATGAAAAAATTATGGGGGCTATAACACCTGATTATCTTTATTATGACGAAGTTCCTCAAATGATTTATAATGATTTAGGAAATGATATAAAAATAATAATTGTATTAAGGGATCCTGTGGAAAGGGCTTATTCTCATTATTTAATGAGTAGAAGAAGAGGTATTGAAGATTTAAGTTTTAGAGAAGCAATTGAAACTGAAAATGAGAGAATAAAACAGAGTCAGTATAACAGAAATCATTTTAGTTACGTGAGTCGTGGGTTTTATTTGGAACAAGTAAAAAGATATGTAAACTTGTTTGGAAAAGATCAAATCTTATTTTTATCATTTGAAAAAGATATTATAAATGACATAGATAATACGATTTTTAAGATTGAAAAGTTTTTAGAGATTGAACAAATTAAATTAAATTCGAAGATTAGTAGTAATGTAGCTAGTGAACCGAGATATAAAATTATAAATAAATTAATTAGGCAAAATAACTTACTAAAGCAAAGTATAAAATTTTTTATAAAATCGGATTTAATTAAATTTAAAATTAAAAATTTTATTGAAAATATGAATCAGCGTAAAATATTAAAAAAGGAGCCTTTAAATAAACAAGATAGAGCAAAATTAATAGATTTGTATCAAAAAGAAATTATTGAGTTATCTGAGATTACACAATTAAATTTTGATCATTGGTTTAATAAGGCTAATTAATGAAGAAACCTAATTTTTTTATTGTTGGTGTCCCAAAAGCAGGAACAACAACAATTTATAATTACTTAAATATGCATTCGGAAGTTTTTATGTCGCCCATCAAGGAGCCTCATTATTTTAGTAAAGATATCAGATGTAAGTTTTTTACTCAAAAAAATTGTATGAATGCATGTTTTAATTTAAAAAAATACTTTCAGAGTAAAAAACTAGTTCCAAAGCATATAGCTTTTGTCGAGGAAGAAGAACAATATTTAGAGCTTTTTAGAGATGTATTAAATGAAAAAGTTATTGGAGAAACCAGTACAGGTTACTTATATAGTAAATATGCTGCCGAGGAGATATATAGCTTTAATAAAGATGCTAAAATTTTGATTGTATTAAGAAACCCTGTATATAGGGCTTATTCTCATTGGAAGATGAACCTTTCGGCAGGTATTGAGAATATTTCTATTTCTTTTATAGATGCAATACAAAAAGATTTTGTATCAAGAAATAAAGGTTATTGTAAAAGTCATTTATATGTAGAACTTGGACAGTATGCAAATCAAATAAAACGTTATATGGATTTATTTCCGATTGAAAATATTAAAATAGTTTATTTTGAAGATTTGGCAAAAAATATGCAAAACTTTATGACTGATATTTATACTTTTTTAGAACTACCTTTAATTGAAGATGTTGAAGAAGTTAGGGAAAATGTTTCTTATATGTATAAATATGCTTGGTTAAACAAAATAAAGTTTTTAGGTATTACAAAATATATTCCGAAGTCAGTAAAATTGCGTGTAAAAGGTAAAGTGAGTTCAACAGTAGCATTCCCCAAACTTACTCAGGAAGATTTTGCATATTTATATTTGAATTATTATAAAAATGAGATTGATTTATTAGAAAAATTTTTAAATACAGACTTATCTTCTTGGAAAAATATTGGATGAAAAGTATAATAAATAGATATATAAAATCGTTTGAATGGTTATATTTGGCTACAATAGCATATATACCTAGTCGTACAATAAGAACTTTTTTATTGAAGCTTTTAGGTTTAAAAGTTGAGAAAGGTGCTATTATTTACGGTTCTTTTCATATACGACGTCCTTCAAAAATAACTATAGGTTCCGGAACTGTTATTGGTCATAAAGTTTCTCTTGACGGACGTAATGGAATTACAATTGGTAAAAATGTTAATTTTAGCTCAGAGGTAATGATATGGACAATGCAGCATGATTATAATGATCCTGACTTCGGTGCAGAAGGGGGTGAAGTAATTATTGAAGATTATGCGTGGATTTCAGCAAGAACTATAATATTACCTTGTGTTACTATCGGAGAAGGTGCTGTTGTTGCAGCAGGAGCCGTAGTAACAAAGGATGTTGAACCTTATACGGTTGTTGGAGGAATTCCTGCTAAAAAAATCGCTATACGAAATAAAAACTTAAGATATTCTCCCGCTTCAAATAAAGGACTCCCTTTTGTATAAAAGTTATAAATGTGTTCTGTAAGGCTTAGTGGGTTATGAATAAAAAAAATATTAAAATACCTTTGCAAATATTTTTACTAGATGTTATATTGATATTTACAACCAAGTTCTTTCAATCTACACCTTTTGAAACAGCTTTTTTTCGATTACAGGCAGTTTTTTTATTATTTATGTTGTTTTTTATTTTTGTCTATATCGCAGACATACTAATGCATCAAAAAAATATAAATTCAAAAGTTTTATATTTTCTGAGTATCGTAATAATTATACCTTTTTATAGTGCATATCGTGCACATGTTGAATTTGGACAACCTTATATATATGGAATATTATCTCAACGAAGTTGGCTTATTCTTGCTGTAGGTATATGGTTTTATTATTCTTTAACAACGAAAAAAATTTCATTATCAACAATGGAGCAGGCATTTCTTTTTATGGCTTGGACATCATTGATAGTTTTTTCCTTATTTGCTTTGACTTTTGATCCTTCTCAGCTTACCGGAGATGAAAAGTTTGCAAGATTGACAGAAGATAGAGGTGTCAGGTTTAAGTTTCAAAAGTTTTTTATTACATTTGGTTCAATATATTATTTTATTAAATATTCGATGCATAAAAAAACTGTTGATTTATTGATTTTATTTGCTTTTTTAACTTATGTTTTTTTTGTTATTCAGGGAAGAACTTATATTCTATTATTGATAGGTACATTTTTACTTTATTATTATTTGAATTATTCTTTAAAAAAATTTTTTCTAATATTGTTGAAAATATTTTTATTTGTGCTGTTTGTTATAGTAGTTATACAGGTAATTATGCCGGGATATATTGAAAAGATGGTTAATCTTTTTGCTCAAATGTTTAGTGTATTGGGAGGAGAAAAATCTGATGATGCTTCTGCAAATGCAAGAATATGGCAAAGTTTAATAGTGTTTAATTATTTTGCTTCACATATATCAAGTATATGGTTTGGTACAGGAAAAGTTAGTAAGCATTGGAATGATGGTTATGAAAGTATATTTGGTTATTTTTATCCATCTGATATAGGTTTGATCGGTGGTGTATTTTTGTATGGTGTTTTAGGTTTGTTTTTTTTATGGATAATTCCTATTGTATTAAAAATTAAAGAGATAAAGAAAACAAAACATACTAATAATATATTTATTGTCACTATTAAGTATATGTTGGTTCTTAGTATACTTAGAAGTATTCAGGGGGGTATGTATTTTGGGGATTATATTTGGATAGTATTGCTTTTTATATTATTGGCATTTAATAAGATGAGAGGGGAAATCGGTGCGAGAATATAGCCCAAGTGTATTTATAATTATTCTAAATTTTAATGGAGCCAAAGATACTGTAGAATGTTTGACCAGTATTCAAAACAATATATACTCAAATTATAATATTGTTATTGTGGATAATAAGTCTACTGATAATTCACGAGAAGTTATTTGTCATTATATTGAAAAAAACTATACAAAATATAATAAATTTGAAAGCGAATTTGAATCTATTAATAGTAGTAAAGAGTGTGTTAAAGTAACATTTATACAAAGTGGGAAGAATCAGGGATATGGACATGGTAATAATATTGGAATAAAATATGCTTTACAAAATAAAGCAGACTATATATTGGTTTTGAATAACGATACAATTGTTGAAGCTGATTTTTTAACACCTTTGGTTGATATGTGTGAAAAAGATAAAAATATAGGTATAGCAAGTTGTAAGATTAATTTCTATGATAAACCTGATATTATTTGGTTCAATGGAGGTAAGTTTTTTCCTTGTACGGCAAAAGTAAAGCATTTTAACTTTAATGAAAAGGATATAGGACAAAAGCCTACAGAGACTATCACATTTATCACAGGTTGTATGTGGCTTATACCAAGAAAGGTTTTAGAAGATGTGGGGCTTATAAATGAAGAATATTTTATGTATGTAGAAGATTTGGAATTTTGTAAAAGGATTACAGATAAAGGATATTCTCTTAAAGTTTCCGGTAATAGTAAAATCTATCATAAAGTTGGAAGTAGTAGTGGTCATTGGAGCGTATTTTTTGCTTATTGGATGTCTCGTAACAAGTTGAAATTTATAAAAAATGGATTAAAAGGGTTATGTTTTTATTCTTCAATAGTGTATCATATTTTATATATGCCATTATGGTGGCTTTTACATAAACGATTTGATTTGTTTATAGCACATATAAAAGGTTTATATAGTACAAGAAAGGGACAAGATGTTTAATAATTTAAAAGAAGATATAAAAATATTTAAATTAGTCAGAGGTAAAGGTTTAACAAAATATTTTTATTTTCCAGAAATAAGAATGTTAATAATTTTTAGATTAAGTCAAGTTTTATATCAATATAAAATATTAAGACCTATTTCATATTTCTTGACAAATTTAAATGATTTTTTACATGGTGTATGGATAGGACCGAAAACAGAAATTGGAAAAGGCTTGTCTTTAGCGCATCCTCGTGGTTTAATTATTAATCCTACTGCTAAAATTGGAGAATATTGTTCAATTTTACAACGTGTTACGATAGGTGGTCCGAATGTTACAATAGGTGATTATGTAGAAATTTTAGCAGGAGCTCAAATTATTAGTAATAAAAGGGGTAAGGCGTCTTTATCTATTGGAGATGAAGCAGTAATTGCTGCGGGGGCTATAGTAACAAAAGATGTTCCTTCAAATGCGATTGTTGCCGGCGTTCCTGCCAAAATAGTTGGATATAGAAACAAAGGAGATCATTGGGTAAATTATTTGAAAAAAGAACTAAAGGATAAAAATGTTACCTAATTTTTTAATAGTGGGAGCTCCGAAAGCGGGCACTACTTCATTATATCATTATTTATCAGAACATCCTGAAGTTTTTATGAGTGAGCCTAAGGAAGTTAATTTTTTTTCTGCAGAAGAAATAGAAAAACAAGGATTATATTATAAAGATTTTAAAGCTTCTTCTCTGGAAGAATATAAAAAACTTTTTAAAAAAGTTAAGGATGAAAAAGCCATTGGAGAAGGAAGTGTTTCTTATCTTTTTTATCCACAAACACCAATCAAAATAAAACGAGAAATACCGGATGTTAAAATAATTATCTTATTAAGAAATCCTGTGGAAAGAGCATATTCTCATTATTTGATGGATTTTAGAATGGGACTGGTTACTCTTTCATTTGAAGATATTATATACAAGAATGCAAATCATAAAAATCTACATCTATATTATCAGCAATATATTGAATTAGGATTTTATTATGATCAGGTTAAAAGATATTTGAATATCTTTGGAAGAGAAAAAGTGAAAGTTTATTTGCAGGAAGACTTAAGAAAAATACCGGATACAGTAATATGTGATTTATATGATTTTTTAGGAATCAATAAAACTTTTAGACCGGATACGAACCAGGTGCACAATTCATTTTCAATGCCTAAAAATAAATTGATACATAAACTTTATGCCTTTAATTCACTTCGCCTTTTATTAAAAGATATATTTCCTTCTTTTGTAAAAGAAAAAATTAAAACTGTTTTTTTTGAAAGAAAAAATAAGCCGAAACTAAAAGAAGAGTCAAAAAAATATTTACAAGAACTATATCATAAAGATATTGAAAAGCTAGAAACTTTAATAGAAAAAAATCTTTCTTCGTGGTATAAAGGATAAAATAATGAGTGAACAAGCAAGTCGCAGTTACGGTATAAAACGATTAATTAATAAAATTCTTCTCTATGTATCAAGGTTTACTTTATTACCCGGTTTTATCAGGGTGAAATTAGTCAAATATGCCGGTGTAAATTTTACTGATGTAAAAAGTACATTTATAGGGGAGAATGTCGTATTTGATAATATTTATCCACATTATATTACTCTTGGAAAGAGAGTAAGAATTACTAACGGTACAAAAATTTTTACACATTTTTTAGATGTCAAAAAGCCTCCTTTTAGTTTTTATACAGGGAAAGTTGTTATTGGTGATAATGTATTTATAGGGGCGAACTGTTTAATTGTTAAAGAATGTAAAATAGGGAATAATGTTGTTGTGGCAGCTGGTTCAGTCGTGACCAAGGATATCCCGGATAATTGGGTTGTAGGTGGAATACCTGCGAAAAAAATCAGTGAAAGAGTAATTGATGAATAAAGTAATATCAATTATTGATCATGTGGGGCAAAAAGCAGGTATGGATTATTACTCCGGTTCGTTGGCTAAAGGATTTATTGAAAATGATTGTTCCGTTACGGTATATAGTAATTTTTCAGGTATTTATAATGATAAAATTTTATACAAATTGAATTTTCAAACTCATACAAAGGATAATAAAGCAATAAAGTTCACTAAATTTGTATGGGCAGTTGTAAAATCAGCCTTTTATGCTAAAAAACAAAATAGTGACTTAGTTATTATGCATCTTTTTTCTGCAAATATTCCAACATTACTATTGGTTGCTATTCCTAAATTTATAGGATTAAAAGTTGCGTTAATAGCCCATGATATTTCAAGCTTTGTAAATAATGATAATAGATTTTTTCAATATATCATATATAATAAATTAACTGATATAATTATTGTTCATAATAAATTTTCCTATGCAACATTACTAAATAAAACAATCAAAATTGAAAATCCTACAAAGGTTAAGGTGGTAAAGCATGGTGGTTACTTAGACTATATAAATAAAAAACAGGATAAATTATTAGCTCGTAAAGAACTTGGACTTGATAAAGAAGGAAAATATATTTTATTTTTTGGTCAGATTAAAGATGTAAAAGGGTTAGATTTATTATTAAATGCTTTATCTCAAGTTGATAAGAGTATCAAATTGATTATAGCAGGAAAGCCTTGGAAATCTGATTTTAGTAAATACGATGCACTTATAGATCAGCTTAATCTTGAAAACAGAATTATAAAAAAAATAAAATTTATTGATGATAATGAAAGAGAAAAGTTGTTTTTTGCTTCTGATGTAAATGTGTTACCTTATCGGATTATTTATCAAAGCGGCGTACTTTTAATGGCAATGAGTTATGGACTTCCTGTAATTGCTTCTGATTTACCTTCTAATCGGGAAATAATTAATGACGGTGATAACGGATTATTATTTAAAAACAAGGATATTTCAGATCTGGCTAATAAGATTAACTATTTTTTTGAAAAAAAAGATTTACCGCAATCTTTGTCGGAAAAAGCACTTGTAGCAATACAAAAAGAATATAGTTGGAAAAAAATTGCAAAAAATTATATCTCTTTAATTAACAACTTTTAAATAAGGAATTCTAAATGAAAATATTTATATTGTGTATGATGGCTATTTTTCTATATGCAAAACCTGTTGTCTCGCCTGAAAATTGGTCTTGGCGAGGTGTTGATATTATGGCTTATACAATTAAAACGGATCCTCAAGCAGTCAAATTTATAACAGATAATAAAATTAATTATGTTCGAATACATATTTTTAAAAAAAAGGTAATGGAGAAATTTAATCTCAATGGGAATCAAGCTCTTGATCTTAATTTAAAATGGGCAAAAGAGATTTACAAAAAACTTGATAAAGCAGGTATTAAGTCATTTATTACTATCGCAGATTTTCCTGTATCGCTAACTACGTGTATAAACAAAAGAAAGACTGTATATTGGCAAAATAGTGTGTGTATAAATCAAATTTATAGTGATGTGCAGAAAACCGTTGAATATTTTAAAGATACAAATCTTTTGGGATATGAGTTTTTGGGAGAACCTGTTGTTGTTAAACATGGTAAATCACTTCAACCTGAAAATTGGAATCAAATTTTTAAAAATATTATTAAAATAACTAGAAAAGTTGATAAAAATAAATGGTTGTTTTACTCGCCGGGTCCGTGGGGGTTGCCTATAGATTATGATAAAGTTGTGCCTTTTGATGATAATAAAATTATTTATAATGCACATATGTATATGCCTCATTCTTTTACACATCAACTTATTGGCAAAAATAAAATCAGACATGCATATCCGGGAAGAATAGGATTAACTTACTGGGATAAACAAAAGTTGGAATCAATGCTTAAACCGTTAATTGATTTTCAAGAAAAATATCATAAGCCAGTATGTATTTCTGAGTTTAGTGCAGCACTGTGGGCTGAAGGTGCAAATAAATATTTAAGCGATCTGATAGAGATATTTAATGAATATAATTGGGGTTGGTTTTATTTTAATATTGGAAGTTATTTTAAAGGTTGGGATGCCAGATATGATGCATACATAGATCAAAAAGGTAATAAGAAATATATTTATAATGGAATAAATTCTAAGAGATTTCAAATGTTAAAAGTATATTTGCAAGTAGACAAAAGGTGAAATGATGAAGTTATCAATAATAGGAAGCAGAGGTATTCCTGCAAATTATGGTGGTTTTGAAACTTTTGCAGAAGAGCTTGCAGTGAATCTTGTTAAAGATTATCAATATCAAGTTACAATAGTTTGCGATAGTGATCAAAAAAAAATAAATAATGGGCTACAAGAGTATAAAGGTATTAAATTGCTTTATTCCAAATACTCAAAGTCTAAGAATGCTATTTTATTCTATTACGACTCTATTAAAATGATTGCCTCTACTTCTGATATTGTTTACTCTTGTGGACCAGCTGGAGGACTATTTGGATATCTTGTGCATAGATACAAAAAAATCTTGGTGACTAACCCTGATGGATTGAATTGGAAAAGAGCAAAATGGAATAAGTTAGTTCAAACAGGTTTTAGAACTTTTGAATTTTTAGCAACAAAATTTAGTGATCATATCGCTTGTGATTCTTATGGTATCGAAAAGCATATTCAAAATAGTTATAATACAAAAAAGACTTTTGTAGCAGAGTATGGGGCTTATCCTAATAGGTATGTAGGTATAGAAAGTCAAGAAGTTCTTATGACTTTGGATAAGTTTGGTGTAAAAAAAGAGTCTTATCATTTAGTAGTAAGTCGCTTGGAACCGGAAAATCATGTTCATATGATCATAGAAGGTTACTGTAAAGTAAGAAGAAAATATCCACTGTTGATTGTGGGGAATATAAAAGATACAAAATATATTAATTATTTAAAAAAAATTGCTAATGAAGATGTTTTATTTATAGGTGGAATTTATGATAAAAAAGATCTTGAAATCATTAGAGCTAATGCTTTAGATTATTTACATGGTCATAGTGTAGGAGGGACAAATCCATCTCTTCTTGAGGCTATGGCATCTAAAAATTTATGTATTTGCCACGACAATGTTTTTAATCGAGAGGTAATAGGTAGATTCGGGCTTTTTTTTAAAGATGCTGAAGAAATAAACGGTCATATCAATGCTATTGAAAACAGGGATAAAAATTTTTACGAAATGAAAGAAAGTGTTTATGAAAAAGTAGTTTCTTACTATAATTGGGATGTAATTACAAAAAAATATGATATTATATTTAAAAAAGTTTTAAAAGAAGGCTGAATTTTATGGATTATAAAGTTATTCCCAATTTCATCATAGCCGGAGTTGCTCGTTGTGGTACAACCTCTCTTTATCATTATATGAAGCAACATCCTCAAATTGGGTTTTCCTCGCAGAAAGAGCCTAAATATTTTAGTTCTATACATCTTGAGTTTCCGCATAGAGGTATTGGTGATGATACTGTTGATAGTGTAGTTGTTAAAAACCCTGAAGATTATTATAAATTATTTAATAAATTAAATGGGTATAAAGCCATTGGTGAAGCTAGCTCAGATTATTTATATTTTCATAAGTATACTGTAGATGCTATTAAAAAAGAATTGGGTGATGTTTCAATTATTATTTCTATTCGAAATCCTGTAGACAGGGCATATTCTGCATATAATAATTTAGTGAGAGACGGTCGGGAAAAATTAAGTTTTATGGAAGCATTAAATGCAGAAGAAGAACGCATAGCTAATAATTGGGATTGGATGTGGGCATATAAAAAAGGTAGCTTATATGCAGAAGCAATAGAACACTTCCAAAGAGAGTTTACTAATGTTAAAGTAATACTTTTTGATGATTTGGAAAAAGATCCTCATATAGTATTACAAGAAATTTTTGATTTTTTAAATATTAATACAAATGTCGTTATAAATTGTGAAACCAAATATAGTAATTCTGGAAAACCAAAAAATTTTTTCATTGCAACTTTAGCAGATAGAAATAATAAATTTACATATAAATTACGTAAAATCGTAATGAATATTGTTCCCAGATCGGTATTGGAAAAAATTGCTGAAAGAGTTTTGAAGAAGGAAAAAATACCTTCTGAAGCATTAAAATATTTGAAACAATATTTTATTCAAGATATTGAAAAAGTAGAAAAGTTAATAGATAAAGATTTGTCTAAATGGAAAGAATAAAGGTAATATTCTAAATGTTGGGAGGATTACCTTTTATTTCTAAATTGGTTTGGAAACTTTAGGGTAGGTTAGCTCCTTTTTGCTACAATTATTCTCATGAAGTTTGAGAAGATTGTAGCATTTTCCATTTTGTTGGTTCTGTTTACCGGATGTAAAAAGTTCTCCGCCGGTGCGCAAGTAGTGGAAGAAAGAACGGTATATGCGGTGGATAAATCTTATCTTTTGCCGCATAAACGTCAGTGTGAAGCCGAACACGGTACTTTTTGTGCAAAAGTGGTTGAAGATACTTCCGTCAGTGCAAACGCTTATAGCAATGAACTCTCTACTACTGAATATCTGCTGATTTGTAAAAAGCCTAAACATACACCTTCCAAACCTGATTGTGTGATTATAGAATAAACAATATCGCTACGGTAATCCTCCCATTTTCCAACTCCTCCAAAAGTAGAGACTAGGCTGCAAGAGCCAACTTCATCTTGGGAGGATTACCATACCAAGGTCGATGATGATATCCGACTGCATCTCCTCTTCTCCTTTCTTTATTGCAATTATAGCACTTTAAAGAGGGAGAAGATTGATATATATCAGTTAATGCAAAAGGCTTTTAACTTTATCTC